>Ga0194113_10000416_pt1 | contig 55128 bp, 55 predicted proteins | sample TA2MahC200mmetaG_FD_146193 | JGI IMG/M metagenome (GOLD analysis project Ga0194113, IMG submission 146193) | Freshwater microbial communities from Lake Tanganyika, Tanzania - TA2015017 Mahale Deep Cast 200m | ecosystem: Environmental > Aquatic > Freshwater > Lake | place: Tanzania: Lake...
GACAGGATTGAACCTGCATCTGACCGGGGCGCTTGTCCAGAGGGAAGAGGGAGCCGAATCGGAAAGCGGGTTGCGGAAGTCAGCGGATGGGAAGTCCGACCGTCTGCCAGCGTCCGAGCTGCGGCCCGCCGAAGCCTTGCGCGAAGGCGGCTGTCGGGGCGGCGGCGTCGCCGCACGCCCCGCGACAGTCCGTCCTCAGAAAGACCAAGAAAAGTGGGCGGTTTCTGCGTCCTCGTCAGTCGCTTCCCCGGTCGCTCTCGCCGGTCTCCCGGCGTCCGACGATGGGTCATGCGAGTCGGCGGCGTGGCAACAGTCCTTCGTCTTTCAGGTCTCGGATGGGGAACCGGCGTTGCGCGTGACGTACCCGCCGCCGTTCAATGTCGTCGCCGCGCTCGCGGCGTCGCCCGCGTCGGGAAACGCGGGACGTTCTGTATGGTGGGCGCTACAGGACTCGAACCTGTGACTTCTACCGTGTGAAGGTAGCGCTCTAACCAAACTGAGCTAAGCGCCCGTCCGCGGCGGAAAGAACACTAGCCGACCGGCCGGCCGAAGTCAATCCTTCCCCCGCGCCGCGTTACAGGGCGTAGGACAGGCCCAGGCGCACGAGGCCGAAGGAATAGCGGAAACTCCTGCCGCGCAGGTTGTCCACGTCCACGATCGAGTAACGGTACTCGGCAAGGAATTCCAGTCCGCGGCCGAGCATGAATTCCCCGCCGGCGCAGGCGTGATAGCCGATCGACGCGGCCAGGCTGGGCGCGGTGAACAGGTTCAGGTTCGGGCCGGCGCCGAGGTAGAGGTGCGTGCCGTCGACGACGGTCTTTCCGCCGCGCAGGCTGAGCGCGAACGACGTGATGCCGCAGTTGATGTTCCTGTTCTCCTCGGAGAAGAACGTTCCCGCCAGGTCGAGCGAAAGGACGTCGTTCACCGCGGCCGCGAACTGCGCCCCCGCGCCGAAGCGCTCGTCCGCCACGTCGCCGCCGGCCGAATACGCCACGTGCCCCCCTGCCCGGAACTCCTCGGCCGCCCGCGCCGGGCGCGCCAAACCCGCTGCCAGCAAAACCGCCGCGCACAGTGCTCTCGTCATGACATGTCTCCCCTGGCCGCCCGCCGGGCGGCGCATATCCGCGTCCATTCGCGCTTGTCCCCGGCTACAACGGCAACAGCAGGCCCACGAACACCAGCCCGGAATCGTACTTCCCGAGGGATTGCTCGAAGGACACGCTGGAGCCGCGGTACTCCGCGAAGAGATCCAGGTGCTGCAGGATCGCCAGCGCGATGCCGCCGCAATAGTGGTACCCGATGGCCGGGGTGACGCGCCCGCGCCGCTTCGCCGGCGCGGTGACGTAGGGCTGGTTGTAGTTCGCGCCGCCTCCGGCGTAGACCTCGATGCCTTCGGCGGGATGTCCGCTCAGTCGCACCGTCGCGGCAAAGGCAAGGTGGTCAATCGTGATGTCCGCGGCGTTGTCGTCCGTGAACCGGGTGCCCGCCAGCTCGAGGGAGAGGGCGTCGTTCACGTACGCCTGCGCCTGCGCGCCGAAGCCGAGAGTGTCGGTCGCCAGGTCGCCGCCCACGAGGTAGGCCGCGTGGCCGCCTAGCTTGACGTCGCCGGCGCGGGCGACGGCAGCCAGGAGGACCAGTCCGAATGCCGCGGGGATGAGCCTTCGCATGGCGCAACCTCCTTTCGTGTCCTGTGTCCCGATCTATAGCGCCTGCGCGGCGGGCCGTCAAGGCGGCGACGGACGGATATCGTCCGCCGTTCCGGCGACGCCGTCCGGCCCGCGGGAGAAGACCGCGCAGCCCGTCGCGCCGGTGGAGACATACACGTAGGCGTTGGTCCACGGGTCGGACTTGAGCAGGGTGACGTAAGGTCCGTCCCAGCGCGGCGCGCCGGGGTTGTTGATCAGGGCGGCAAGGCCCTCGGCGGCGCCGGGATAGCGGCCGCAGTCGCGGCGGAAACGGTCCAGCGCGGCCCGCAGCGCGTCGGTTTCGCGGGCCGCCACGAACTCCGGCCGGCGGTCGAGCCGCGCGCGCGGCGGCCGCCGGGCCAGGCCCGCCAGCATGGCGCCGACGACGAACAGGACGATCAGCGCCGCGGCCGCGCTGGCGGGCTTGCGGCCGTCCAGGAAGTCCGGCAGCGGGATCAGCGGTTCGGCCGCCTCGCGGCGGGAGGTCCGCTCCGGCCTTCGGCGCCGCGGCTTTTTCATGAGGCGCGCGGGCACGCGCATGGTCTTGCCGCAGGCCGGGCAGACCGGCCGCGGCTCGGGCCCGAATTCGGCGCGGCAGTAGGGACAGCGTAGTTTCACTACGGATCGGTGTTCTCGAGCTCCAGCGTCCGCAGGTTGATGCGGCGGTAGTAACAGTTGCGCGGGCTGCCGCCGCTGTTGCGCGTGTGGCAGATGCCGCCGCGCCGCGGCCGCACGCGGTAGAGCAGGGAGTTCTGTTCGCAGTTGACGAAGGCCTCCACGAGCTCAAAGGTCTCGCCCGACGTCGCGCCCTTGACCCACAGCTCGTCCCGCGAGGTGCTCCACAGCGCAAGGGTGCGGGTGCGCAGGCACTCCATGAAGGCTTTTTCGTTCGTGTACGCCACGAGGATGACCTCGCCGGTGTCGGCGTTCTGGATCGCCACCGGAATCACGTCCGGGCAGGTATCCGCAACGGCCGCGATCTTGCCGAAATCGAGCCGCAGGTCCTCGCCCTCTTCAATCGTGTTGACAACTTTCATGCGCGTTTCTCCCGGCCGGGTTCCGGGCGACGGCCGGCGCGCGGCGCGTGCCGCGCGCGTTCCTGCCGCTCCTGAAGCCGGAGCCCCGCAACCCTCTCAACGATACTTCCGTATCACACACCGCACCACGCCGCCTATCTCCAGCGAGCTGCGCGGCGTGATCGCCTTGTACTTCCGGTTGGCCGGCTCGAGCCGGACGCCCTTGCGGTCCCTGATGAAGTACTTCATGGTCCATTCGCCGTCAACCTGCGCCACGACCACGTCGTTGCTCCTGGGCGCGACGCCTCTTTCGACGAGCACCAGATCGCCGGGATGGATGCCGGCCTCCAGCATGGAATCGCCCGAAACCTTGAGCATAAAGGTTGCCTCGGGGCGTTCAATCAGGAATTCGTCCAGGCTGAGGGTGTCGATCAGCTCTTCCTCGGCGGGGGAGGGAAAGCCGGCCTGCACGGCGCCGAGCAGCTTCACGGTTCCGGTCAGCCGGGAAGTGGCGGCGATCTTGCCGCGGCGCTTCGTCAGGTATCCCATGCGGACCAGCCGGGCGAGCAGGCCGTGCACGGCGTTCTTGGAGCGGTACTCGAACAGGGCCAGCATTTCGTTGTATCCCGGCATGCGCCGCTCGCGGGCCAGGAAGACGCGCAGGCGCGTGACTTTCTCGCGTATGTCCGTTTTGCGCGGCATGAGGCACCTCCCTTCGCCATGAAGTTGTGACGCGATCAGATTGGATGAACGATGGTTCATGGTCAAGTTCATCCCGTGACTTTTTGCGCATGCCGCGGCGGTCAATTGCCGAATCCGTGGTTAATGGTATATTGAAGGGTCAAGCATGAGCGGCAGCGGAGTCAGAATGCGCGTGAAGCGTCACGGCCGCGGGTTCGCGGCGGCGGCTTGCGCCGTCGCGCCGCTGGTTTTTTCCGTCGGCGCCCGCGCGGACGCCGTTCTGGGCGCGCAGGACTGGGATCCGGGGCCGCGCGGCTGGACGAGCGAATACGTGCGGGCCGGCCTGAGCGCGGATGCCGCCGCAAACACGGGGGGATGGCTGCGCCTGTCGCCGGCCGACGTCGGCGCCGGGCCGGGCGCTGCCTGGCAGGAAGCGGCGCGCGTCGCCGCGTCCAACCTGTACGCCGGCGCCTGGTTGCCCGGCCTGCCGGAGCAGCCCGGTTTCCAGGCCCGGGAAGGGGAGTCCAACCGGCCGCAGGCCCGCTGGGAGTCCCGGACGAATCACTACACGTGGGGCCGCATCTTGCGGTCGCCGGCGGCGCCGGCCGGGGCCGGCCACCAGGCCCCGCTTGCCGACCGGAACGACTGGGACGCCGATCCTTTCGGCAGCGAGGAGCAGTTCCTGGCGGACCTTTCCGCGATCGAGTGGATCGGCCCGTACGTCGGGCGCGGCGAAACCGGAGCGCAGGGCGGGGGCGGCGACGAGTCCGGGTTCCAGATTCCCGAGCCGGCGGAGGTGTCCCTGCTGGCGGCGGCGATCATCGGTTCCGCGGCGTCGATGCGGAAGCGAAAGCGGCGCGCGGCCCGGCGTTGAACGCGCCGCGGAATGAGCAGACCCGGATGCCGGATACGACGCCGGAAAGGGGAATCATGGCTTGTTTCCGCGCGCGCTTGCGCTAGGATACGCGGCCGTTCCGAGCAGCATAGGGGAAGTCCCGGATATGAGCGTAAGAGTCAGGTTCGCGCCCAGCCCGACCGGCCACGTGCACATCGGCAACATGCGCGCCGCCATCTTCAACTGGCTCTTCGCGCGGCACGGCGGCGGCGAGTTCCTGCTCAGGATCGAAGACACCGACCGCGAGCGTTCCACCCCCGAGGCGCTGCGCACGATCTTCGACGCCATGGAATGGCTGGGGCTGGACTTCGACGGCGAGCCGTTTTTCCAGTCCGCGCACCTCGACGCGCACCGCGCCGCGGCCGAACAGCTCCTGCGGGACGGCCGCGCCTACCGCGCGGACAAGGGCGGACTGGGCAAGGGCGAGTGCGTGGTCTTCCGCATGCCGCCCGAGGACGCGGTCTTCACGGACGGGATCCGGGGCGAGCTGCGCAAGGCCGCCGCGGACATGTCCGATTTCGTGATCCTGCGCGCGGACGACACCCCGGTGTTTCACCTCAGCAACGTGGTCGACGACATCGCCATGGGCATCACCCACGTGATCCGCGGCGACGACCACATCGAGAACACCTTCCGGCACGTGGCGCTGTTCCGGGCGCTGGGCGCGCCGCCGCCGCGCTACGCGCACCTGCCCATGATCGTGAACGCCCAGGGCAAGCCCTACAGCAAGCGCGACGGCGACGCCTACGTGGGCGACCTGCGCGCCAGGGGATTCCATCCCGAAGCGGTGTTTAACTACCTGACGCTGCTGGGCTGGTCGCCGGGCGACGACCGGGAAAAGCTCGCGCGCGCGGAGGCCGTCCGCCTGTTCACGCTGGATCGCGTCAAGAGCGCGCCGGCGCAGATGGATCTGCGCAAGATGACCCACCTCAACGCGCAGTACGTGGCCGGAATGCCCGCCGCGGACTTCGCCGCCGCGGCCCGGGAATGGGCGCAATCCCAGGCCTGGTGGCGGGAGCCGGATGAAACGTATTTCCGCGGGGTCTGCGCGCTGATGCAGTCGCGGACGCATCTGTATTCCTTCATCGCGGAATGGGGCTACTTCTTCGCGGACGATTTTGCGTACGACGAGAAGACGGTGCGCAAGCTGCTCCGGAAGGAAGGCGCCGGCGCGGCCCTGCGCGCGGCGTCCGCGGCCCTGGCGGAAACGGATTTCAGCGAGGCGGCGATCGAGGCGGCCCTGCGCGCCGCGGAAAAGGAGCGCGGCATTGAGGAGGGCAGGATCAACCAGCCCGTTCGCGCCGCGGCCACGGGCCTCGCGCACGGCGCCGGCCTCTACGAGACGCTGGCCCTGATCGGAAAAGACCGCGTGCTGCGTCGCCTCTCCCGCGCCGCGGAAGAACTTTGCGGCGCCTGACCGCCGACCACCGACAACCGAGGACCGACAACCGAGGACCCGATGCCGCCCAACGCACAATCCGCACCCTTCGACTTCATCCGCGAAACCGTCGCGGCCGACGTGGCCGCCGGCCGATACGGCGGCAAGGTGGTGACGCGCTTCCCGCCCGAGCCGAACGGCTACCTGCACATCGGACACGCCAAGGCCCTGGGCATCGATTTCGGCGTGGCCGCCGATTTCGGCGGGCGCTGCCATCTGCGCATGGACGACACCAATCCCGCCAGGGAGGAGGCGGAGTACGTCGAGGCGATCAAGGAAGACGTGCGCTGGCTCGGATGGGACTGGGGGGAGCACCTCTACTTCGCCTCGGACTACTTCGGCAAGATGATCGAACACGCCGAGCGGCTGATCGAGGACGGCAGGGCCTACGTGGACGACCTCACGGCCGACCAGATCCGCGAGCACCGCGGCACGCTCACGGCGCCGGGGCGGGAGAGCCCCTGGCGCAACCGCTCCGTGGCGGAAAACCGCGAGCTGTTCCGGCGCATGCGCGCGGGCGAGTTCCCGGACGGCAGCCGCGTGCTGCGGGCCAGGATCGACATGGCGCACCCGAACCTCAACATGCGCGATCCGGTGATGTACCGCATCCTGCACATGCCCCACCACCGCAGCGGCGACGCCTGGTGCGTGTATCCGTCGTACGACTGGGCGCACGGCCTGGAGGACTCGATCGAGGGCGTTACCCACTCGCTGTGCGACCTGGACTTCGAGAACCACCGGCCGCTCTACGACTGGTTCCTCGACCAGCTGGGCGTGCACCATCCGCGCCAGATCGAGTTCGCGCGCCTCAACATCAGCTACACGGTGCTCAGCAAGCGGCGCCTCATGCGGCTCATCGAGGAGGGCCGCGTGACCGGGTGGGACGATCCGCGCCTGCCCACGCTGCGGGGCCTCCGCCGCCGCGGCTACACGCCCGCGTCCATCCGCCGCTTCTGCGCGGAGATCGGGATCACCAAGACCAACAGCCTCACGGACGTGGCCCTGCTCGAGCACGGCCTGCGCGAAGAGCTTAACCTGACGGCCCCGCGGGCCATGGCCGTCCTCGATCCGGTGAGGCTCGTGATCGAAAACTATCCCGCGGACCGGGAAGAGGAGCTTGACGCCGTCAACAATCCGGAAGACCCGGCGGCGGGCACGCGCAAGGTGCCCTTCTGCCGCGAGTTGTACATCGAGCGCGAGGATTTCCGCGAGGATCCGCCGAAGAAGTTCTTCCGGCTGGCGCCGGGCCGCGAGGTGCGGCTGCGCTACGCCTACCTGGTGACCTGCACGGGCGTCGTGAAGGACCCGGCGACGGGCGCGGTCAGGGAGCTGCGCTGCACGTACGATCCCGCGACGCGCGGCGGCGACGCGCCGGACGGGCGCAAGGTCAAGTCCACGCTGCACTGGGTCTCGGCGCGCCACGCCTGGGCGGCGCCGGTGCGGCTCTACGACCGCCTTTTCACGGTCGAGCGGCCCGACGAAACGGCGACCGATTTCATGGACGCGCTCAATCCCGCCTCGCTCGAAGAGCGCGTCGCGCAGGCCGAGCCCGGCCTGCGAGGGGCCGCGCCCGGAGCGCGCTTCCAGTTCGAGCGCAAGGGCTACTTCGTCGCCGACCACGCGGACTCCGCGCCGGGCGCGCCGGTTTTCAACCGCATCGTGCCGCTGCGCGACACGTGGGCCAGGATCGAGCGCGCGGGGCAGGCGGACTGACCGGGCGCGCGGCGCGGCGGCGGCGGCTTGACCGCGTGCGGGGCGAAATGACCGGCAGGATGCCGGTCCCGCGGGGGCCTGAAGACCTGTCATGCAAGCGGATTGTTCCGTATGGGAGAAGTCGCCCCGGAACGCCGGCTACAACGCCGGCGCGGCGCCGCGGCGCGTCGTGGCGATCGTCGGCCGTCCCAACGTCGGCAAGTCGGCGCTCTTCAATCGCCTGGTGGCGCGGCGCATCGCGATCGTTCACGCGGAGAGCGGCGTGACGCGCGACCGGCTCGTCGAAGAGGTTGTCTGGGGCGAAGAGCGGTTTGAACTGGAGGATACCGGCGGCGTCCGCAATCCCGACGGCGCCGCGGCGCGCGACCGCATCGAGGCCGGCGTGCGGGCGCAGGTGGACGCGGCCCTGTCCGACGCGGCGGTGGCCGTGCTGGTCACGGACGTGACCGCGGGCGTGACGCCTCTGGACCTGGAGGTCGCCGGCCTGCTGCGCGCGGGCGGGCGCGCGGCCGTGGTGGCGGCGAACAAGGCCGACCACGCGGCGCGCGACGCCGGGGCGGACGCCTTCGCCGAACTCGGTCTTCCCGTGTTTCCGGTGTCGGCCCTGCACAACCGCGGCATCGAGGAGCTGGTGACGGCCGTGCTCGCGCGGCTGCCGGACGTGCCCAATCCGACGCTGGCCGAGCCGCTGAAGGTGGCCGTCGTGGGCCGTCCGAACGTCGGCAAGTCCTCCTACATCAACCGGCTGCTGCGCAGCGAGCGTCTGCTGGTCTCGGCCGAGCCCGGCACGACGCGCGACAGCGTAAGCGTGCCCTTTGCCATCGGCGGCGGGGCGCAGGCGCGCCATTACGTCCTCATCGACACGGCCGGTCTGCGCCACGCGCGGAACGTGAAGTCGGCCGTGGAGCGCTACGGCGCCATGCGCGCGGAGCGCAGCATCGACGCCGCCGACGTGGTCGTGCTGATGCTGGACGCCACGCGCGGGGCGTCCGCGCAGGACAAGCGCATCGCGGCGCGCATTGTCGAGCGGGGCAAGGGCTGCGCGATCCTCGTGAACAAGTGGGACCTCGCCGCGGGCCTGACGGAAAGGGAATACCGCGCGGCGGTGCTGGAGGCGATCCCCTTCCTGCGGCATTGCCCGGTGGTCTTCGCCTCGGCGAAGGACGGCTACAACATCCGGCGCACGATCGACGCGCTGGATCGCGTGGCGTCGCAGGTGCAGGCGGATCTGCCGACGGGCGTGCTGAACCGCGCCGTGGCGGAGGCTTGCGGCCGCGCGGCGCCGCCTGCGTTCCAGGGCCGGTCGCTGCGCGTCTTCTACGCGGTGCAGGTGGGGCGCAAGCCGGTTACCGTCCGGCTCTTCGTGAACGATCCGCGCTGCGCGCGGCCGGCCTACAGCGACTACCTCGTGCGGCGGCTGCGCGAGCGTTTCGGCCTCGAGGGGGCTCCCGTGCGCCTGGAATACCGCCGCCGTCACGCGGAGCCGCGGCCTGACGCGCGCGCGCGAAGAAGCCCGGCAAGTCGTCGGAAGCCGTTCCCGTGTGTCACCACTGCGCCACGCCGTGCGAAGCGCCGGTGTGGTTCTGTCCGGCCTGCGGCGCGGCAATCGGGCCGTACGACACCGCCATGCCTTTCATCAACTACCGCAGGCTGAAGGGCGCCGCGGGCGGGGCTGCGCCGCGCCCGACGGAGCAAGCGGGCCGGTCGCACGCGTGAAGCGTTTGCAGCCGCGGCGCGACTGCGCTACATTCCGGGCGGGCGTCAGGAGCCGGGAAAGGAAAGCGATGAAGAGCGGGAAGAGAGTGGCGCTGGTCACGGGCGCGGGCCGGGGCATCGGGCTGGCCATCGCCGAGGAGCTTGCCGGCGAGGGATGCGACGTCGCGGTCATGGACGTGCATGACGAGGCGGCCGTTTCCGCCGCGCTGGAGCGCATCGGCGGCCGCGGCGCCGGGACGCTGTACTGCCGCGCCGACGTCTCTTCCGCCGCCGACCGCGCGAAGACGCTGGCGGCCGTCGAAGAACGCTTCGGGCGGCTGGACGTGCTGGTCAACAACGCCGGCGTCGCGCCGCGGGCGCGGGCCGACATCCTGGAGGCGACCGAGGAGAGCTACGAGCGCGTGATGAAGATCAACCTCCAGGGACCCTATTTTCTGACGCAGGCCGCCGCGAACTGGATGATCCGTCAGCGCCGGGAGAACGGCGCGTTCAGCGGCTGCATCATCAACGTCGCCTCGATATCGGCGGTCGTGGCCTCGCCGGGCCGGGGCGAGTACTGCGTTTCCAAGGCCGGCATGAGCATGATGACGCAGCTCTTCGCCGCGCGCCTCGGCGAATTCGGCATCCCGGTCTACGAGATCCGCCCGGGCATCATCGCGACCGACATGACCGCGGGGGTAAGGGAGAAATACGACCGCCTGATCGCCGAGAAGGGCATCCTGGTGCAGAGCCGCTGGGGGCGGCCGGAGGACGTCGCCAGGGTCGCGGCCATGATGGCGCGCGGCGATATCGCCTATTCGACCGGCCAGATTGTTACGGTGGACGGCGGTTTCACGCTGCGGCGACTGTGACGGTGAAGATGAAGCGGCTCAGATTGAAGATCGGGTCGAGCGGCGCGCTGCCCGTCACGCGCGCGCACACGCTGGTGATCGGATCGGGCGCCGCGGGGCTGAACGCGGCGGTGCAGCTTCGCAACCAGGGCGTGGAAGACGTGCTGATCGTGACGGAGGGCCTCACGATGGGCACGTCCATCAATACGGGGTCCGACAAGCAGACCTACTACAAGAGCTCCATGTGCGGCGACAACCCGGACGCGCCGCTGGCGATGGCCCGGAACTATTTCGACCCCGGCGGCATGCACGGCGATCTGGCGCTTGTGGAAGCGGCCGTTTCCGGCCGCGCCTTCCTGAACCTCGTGAGCCTGGGGGTCAGGTTTCCGCAGGATCGCTACGGGCAGTTCGTGGGCTACAAGACCGACCATGATCCGGCGCAGCGCGCCACGTCGGTGGGGCCGTACACTTCGCGCGAGATGTGCCGCGCGCTGATCGCCGAAGTCGGGCGCCGCCGCATTCCGGTGCGCGAGAAGATCAACGTCGTCAGCCTGCTGACGTACGGGGAAGCCGGGCGGAAGCGGGCCTGCGGCGCGCTGGCGCTGAACGCGCGTGGCGCGCTGGAGGCGTTCGCCGCCGACAACGTGGTCTTCGCGGTCGGCGGCCCGGGCGGGCTTTACGGGGCCAGCGTGTATCCGCCGGTCCACACCGGCGCCATCGGCGTGGCGCTGCGGGCCGGCGCGCTGGCGCAGGGCCTGCCCGAAGCGCAGTACGGGCTGGCCTCCGTCAAGTTCCGCTGGAACGTGTCCGGCACCTACATGCAGGTGGTTCCGCGTTTCGTGTCCACCGCCGCCGACGGCGGCGGCGCGCCGCGCGAATTCCTGCGCGAGTATTTCGACGGCGCCGGCGCGATGAGCTCCAAGGTGTTCCTCAAGGGCTACCAGTGGCCGTTCGATTCGCGCAGGATCGTGGGCGGCTCCTCGCTCATCGACATTCTCGTCTACATCGAGACCGCGCTGAAAGGGCGCCGCGTCTTTCTCGACTTCCGCGCCAACCCCGAGGGTTTCGACTTCGCGGCGCTGGACGGGGAGGCGTATGCCTACCTGGAGAAGTCCGGCGCGTTTCAGGCGACGCCCTTCGCGCGGCTGAAGCACATGAATCCCGGCGCGATCGAGCTCTACGGGGATCACGGCATCGACCTGGCCCGCGAGATGCTTGAGGTGGCCGTGTGCGCGCAGCACAACAACGGCGGACTGGCGGGCAACCATTGGTGGGAGTCGGTCAACATCAGGCGTCTTTTCCCGGTGGGCGAGGTGAACGGCTCGCACGGCGTGGCGCGCCCGGGCGGGTCGGCGCTCAATTCGGGGCAGGTCGGCGGATTCCGCGCGGCCGAGTACATCGGGCACCGCTGTGCGGAAAGCGATCTGGACATGCGCGCGTTCCGGAAGGCGGCGGCGGCCGAAGCCGGCGACGTTGCGCGCTTCCTGGAGCGGTGCGCGAAGTCGGACGTTGACTGGCGCCGGGTGCGCGGCGAGCTGCAGGCGCGCATGAGCAGGGCGGGCGCCCACATACGCGCGCTCGAAAGCCTGAGGCGCGCCGCGCGGGAAGCGCGGGCGCAGGTCCGGGCGCTGGAAGCGCGCGGCTGCCGCGCCCGCACGGCCCGTGAAGCCGTGGAGGCGCTGCGCAACCGCCAGCTCTGCTTCGCGCACTGGGTCTACCTCGCGGCCGCGCTCCACCAGGTGAAAAGCGGCGTCGGCTCGCGGGGCTCGGTCATGGTGCGCGATCCTTCCGGGCGGCGCGTCCACGAGCGGCTTGACGCCGCCGAATGGAGCTTCCTGGCCGAGAACGAGGCCTTCCGCGACAAGGTGCTGGAAACGGTCGCGGCCGGCGGCAGGGTGAAGAGCCGCTGGGCGCCGCGCCGGCCCATCCCGGAGAGCAACCTGTGGTTCGAGACGGCCTGGGCATCGTACCGCGAGGGGAAGATATATGACTGACATGAGCCTGCTGAAACTCCGCAGTCCCGCCGACTGCCGGTATGACATCGTGTCCCTGGGTGAGATCATGCTGCGGCTGGACCCGGGAGAGGGCCGCATTCGAACGGCGCGCGGGTTCCGCGTCTGGGAGGGCGGGGGCGAATACAACGTGGCGCGCGGCCTGCGCCGCTGCTTCGGCCTGCGCGCCGCCGTGGTGACCGCCTTCGCGAAGAACGAGGTCGGCCTGCTTTTGGAGGACCTCGTCCTGCAGGGCGGGGTGGACACGTCGCTTGTCAAGTGGGTGGATTATGACGGCGTCGGCCGGACGGTGCGCAACGGCCTGAACTTCACGGAGCGCGGGTTCGGCGTCCGCGGCGCGGTGGGCTGCTCGGACCGCGGCAACTCGGCGGCGTCGCAGCTCCGCGAAGGCGAGATCGACTGGGATCGCGTCTTCGGGACGCCGGGCGCGCGCTGGTTTCATACGGGCGGCATTTTCGCGGGCCTGTCGGAGACCACCGGCAAGGTGGCGCTGGAGGCCGCGCGGGCGGCGCGCAGGCACGGCACGATCGTCTCCTACGACCTGAACTACCGGCCTTCGCTCTGGAAGGGCTTCGGCGGCGTGGAGCGCTGCCGGCGGATCAATCGCGAGATCGCGCAAAACGTTGACGTGATGCTGGGCAACGAAGAGGACTTCACCGCCTGCCTGGGCTTCGAGGTGGCGGGCGCGGGCGCGGACCTGACGGAGCTGGACGTCGGCGGCTTCCGCGCGATGATCGAGCGCGTGGTCGCCGCTTTTCCCGGCATCAAGGCCGTGGGCACCACGCTGCGGGCGGTGCGCTCGGCCACGGTCAACGACTGGAGCGCGATCGCCTGGGTGAACGGGAAGTTCTATGCCGCGACGCCGCGCCCCGGGCTGGAGATCATGGACCGCGTGGGCGGCGGCGACAGCTTCGCGTCGGGATTCATTTACGGCCTGATGGAACTGGGCGACCCGCGGCTTGCCGTCGAGTACGGCGCGGCTCACGGCGCGCTGGCGATGACCACGCCCGGCGACACGTCCATGGCGACGCTGGCGGAAGTCGAGAAACTCGCGAAAGGCGGCGGGGCCCGGGCGGAGCGATGAAGTCGGCGTCCGGCCGCCGGAAACCCGAACGTGGAAACCACGGTGGAGGCGGAATGAAGACGGCGGAAGACGCAACCGGCGGGATCCTGGCCCGGCTTGAGCGCATCAAGGTCGTGCCGGTGCTGATAGTCGAAAAGGTGGATGACGGCTTGCGCGTGGCGGAATTGATCAGCGGGGCGGGGTTGGCCGCCGCGGAGATCACGTTCCGCACGGCCGCCGCCGCGGACGTGATCAAGGCCGTGCGCGGGGCGTTTCCGGGCCTGTGCCTGGGCGCGGGCACGGTGCTGAACGCGGCGGATCTGCGGCGGGCCTTCGACGCGGGCGCGGAGTTCGCGGTGGCGCCGGGGCTGAATCCGGCTGTGGTGCGGGAGGCCGCGGCGCGCGGCTATCCCTTCTTTCCCGGCGTGCTGACGCCCACCGACGTCGAGAACGCGCTGGGCTTCGGCTGCCGCGCGCTCAAGTTTTTCCCGGCCGAAGCCGCGGGCGGCATTCCCATGCTCAAGGCGATCGCCGCGCCCTACCGGCATCTGGGGGTGCGTTTCATTCCCACGGGAGGGGTCACGGTGAAGAACTTCCGCGACTATCTCGCGCTGCCCGAGGTGTGCGCCGTGGGCGGGACATGGCTGGGCAAGGCCGCGGACATCGCCGCGGGCGCCTGGGACGCGATTGCGCGGGCCATGCGGGAAACCGCCGCGCTGCTTTGAGGCGGCCGCGCCGCGAGGCGGGATGCGGAAGCGGCTGGAGGCTCCGGCCTGAGATCCGCGCTACGCGCGCCCCGCGCCGCCGCTCTGGTCCGGATGGCGACGCGGCCCGGCGTGCAGCCAGAGGTTGACGCACGGGTCCTGCGCGTCGCTGATCAGGTGATGGTCCTCGCCCGGCTCGATGACGACGATATCGCCGGCCGCGAGCGGATGCATCTTGCCGTCGACCTCCATGCGGGCCTTTCCCTGCAGAATCACGAAAGCCTCGCGGTCATCGTCGTGCGCGTGCAGATCCCTGCCGCCGGGGCCGTCGTTGGTGTGCGTGCGCTCGCCCGGCCTCTTGAAACCCATCCCCCCCATGCACAGATAGGCGCCGGGAAGAACTCCGCTGAAGACGTGTCCGCCGGTGACGGCGGGCAGTTCGTTGAGTCGGTATCTTTTCATGAGCCATCCTTGCGTTGGCGCGCCGCACGGCGCCTTTGACGGGCCGAGAAACTGCAGCATGTCGCCGGCGGACGCAAGCGCATTCCCGCGGGTAGTGGGTCAGTTACGCGGTGGAAACACGCCGGTAGGGCGCGGCCTCCGGCCCCGCCCCGGCGGACCGGGACGGTCCGCCCTACCTCGCCTCCCTGCATAACTGACCGGTTACTCCCGCGGGGATTTCGGATTTGCGCCTGGCCGGAGAAGGCAGTTATTATCTTGAGAGCGGCGTCCGCGCGGCCGTTCGCGCAGCCAGCTTAGCTCAGTCGGCAGAGCAGGTGATTTGTAATCACCAGGTCCAGGGTTCGATTCCCTGAGCTGGCTCCAGCATCTTCCGCCAGAGAACCGCGAAATAGCCAATAATAGAGCGCCGTGACGCTGACTGATGTGCCGTCTCGTGCCTTGTTGTGTCGTGTCGAATCCACTCCCCGGCCTCCTCGTGAGCGGCACACAATACCACACAGCGGACCTCAAGGCGTAAAAAGCCGGTTGACCGGCCTGAGGAGTCTGTCTGCCCTTGGCATGTGCGGGGAGCAAGATCTGCGGGCATTCTGCACTTCCGTGACGCCCCCGGCAGGTTGAGCGAGGGGGTCCGTCGCGCCATGCCGCGCGCCACAGCGCCGTCACGCTGCGCGATGGCAAGCCGGGGGCTCCCCATGCGCGCCGCCGGCGCCGGAAGCAGAGGAGTAATGAGGGATTGCCCCGAAAGGAAGCGGGACACGCGCGAGACCGTGCGACTACCAGGAAGCCGGCTTGTGAAACGAGCCGGTCTTGTCCGTCAACACGGGCGGAAACTGACTGGCTTGCAGGGCGGGCTCGTGAATGTGCTTGTAGAAGCGCGCCGTTGACTGGAGCGCTTTGCAGGGGACCTTCTGGGGGTTCAATACACCGACGGTCTTGTGGAAGCGGTCCAGCACGACTCGGATTGGTGCTCTGAGGTCTGAATCCCCGCTGACGATGACGGCACACTCGAAGGCGTCGTCGAAGGCGTCCGTCAGAAGGTGCGTTGCGAGATTCACGTCGGAGCCCTTCTCCTCGGTCTTGACCACTTGCACAAACGGCTTCTGGCCGGTGACGGGGAACGCCAGAGGCATCCAGACAACGTGGGAAAGATAGTGGCCGAAGATGATCCGCAGATTCGGGATCGTCTGAAGCGCACGCAGGTAGAAAAGCTGGCGCGTGGGCTGATCCGGGTCGTCGGCTCGCGGCTGCACTCTGGCGGTGAAGTACTTGATGCAGGTGACGGTGTTCTTGGGGATCATCACGCGGCAGAGCGACTGGAGGTCGAGCCATTTGTACGGCGTTCCCTTGACGGCCCCGTAGTAGAGGTTGAACGCATCCACATAGACATACGTTTTCATCGGCTTCCCCGACAAAGCAAGAGCCGATCTTTTCAGATCGGCTCCGCGCCCCTTCGCCGAAGCTACCAGGGTTGTTTCTGCGACTAGCCTAGTCCTTCGGCTCTCTAGCGTCAATAGCCTTTTTGCGGCTTCAGTGCTTCCGCGCGGATTTGGGGCCGCCTTCCGCGCTTGTGCTCGCATGCCCGGTCTGGTAGACGTGTTATCGCCGTTTCGGAGCGAAACGGCTGAGCGGAGAGAGATTCATGAAAACCGGGTTTTCGGGAGTGGTGATGGGCGCGGCCATGCTGGCGCTGGCGGTTGCGGCCGCGGGCTGCGCGAGCCTGGAGGCGCGGCGCGAAGCCTGGCGGCAGCAGGAGGAGGCGCAGGCCGAAGACGCGCGCCGCCGCGCCGAGATGTGGAAGCAAAGCGACCTGGAAATGCGCCGGAACAGGGAGCTGCAGGAGCGCTACGAGCGCGCCATGGAGCGCGACGAGAAACTGCAGGCGCGCGAAGAGGCCCTGCAGAGCCGTCTCGAGAAACAGGCCGACCGCATGGACGCCCTGCTCGACAAGTGGGAAGGGCGGGCGGAGGCGGGCAAAGGGGAGGGGCCAAGGTGAGAAACCGTGCAGCGATAGCGGCGCTGGTCGCGTTCGGAATCGCCGCGGCGGAGGGGATTGCCGCCGGGCCGGTGCCTGAAAGGGCGCGGGGCTTCAGCGGGCAGGTGCGCGGGGTCGTGAAGGCCAAGGGCGAGAAGGATACGTTCACCTTGTACGTCGAGCAGATCCTCAACGTATGGAAAACCAACAAGGCCGCGGACCCGAACCTGCTCGTGGACTGCACGGTCACCGTGGGGCCGCGCTGGATGAAGACCGAATCCGGCGTCTGGCGTCCGGACGAACGGCACGCGGCGTTCATTCGCGGGCTCGAGGAGGGCCGGCGGCTGGACCTGGAGATCGTGAACCTGGAGGGCAGACTCTTCGTGATCCTTGAGCTGCCCGGCGAGGCGCGCAGGCAAAGCGCGGAGGATGAGCGCAAGGCGCCCCCGCGGGAAGAGGCGGAGCCCGGCCCGATCGAGTCGCGACGCCTGGAGAAGGGGGAGGGCGGATGGACGCTGCCGCCCGGAGAGCCGGGCGGCGTGATCCGCAAAACCGAAGGGATCGCGGCGCTGGAGGCGGAGGTGCGCCGGCTGCGCGAGGAAAACGCCGAACTGCGCAGGAAGCTGGCGGAGAAGGAACGGGGCGAGGGAGCACAATGAGCGCCGCCAGGAGCGTTTGCCTCTTGACGCTGCTGACGCTTTGCGCGGGATGCGCCCGGCCTGCGCAGCGCGCGAACTACGAGGCCGCGCGCCTGGCCGTGCGAAATAACTCCGACGTTCCGGCCGAGGCGCGTCTGCCCGGCATGCGGGGCGTTGAATTGCATATCCAGAAAAACGCGGCGCAGATCGTTGTGCCGGTCGAGATGCCGGACGGCTCGCGACGCTCGTACACGGTGTGGACCAGGAGGGTGGCGCGAACGTGGGTGGCGGAGCGCTGCTTCCTCACGCCCGCCTACGAGAAGGAGGCCGCAACGGCCTCCGGCGGCGAATAGCCGGCAGTCCGGGCCTGTCAGTCCTCGCGGCGCAGGGGCGCGCGCTCCACGACGCCCCGCTCCATGGGCTTGTTCTTCAGGACTTCGTCCGGCCCGTAGAATCCGCGCGGGATGCGCGTCAGCGCGTAGACGATCGTGCGCGGGCGGAGGAAGGTGGCCGGATCCGACACGCTGTTGCATCCCACCTGGCAGTAGTCGCCCATGCAGATGCCCATCTTGCGCGTGCCCAGGTCATAGAGCCGCCCGGCGCAGGCGACGACGATGGAACGTTGCCGCTGCTCCTCCCGCATGCCGGCGAAGATGCCGAGGTTCGCCGTCGTGGCGCCGGCGCCGAAATGGGACTTATAGCCGCAGAGCGAGTCGCCCTGGTAGGAGTGGTGCGGGAACTCGGCCCGGCCCATGAGCACGCTGTTCTTGATCTCGCCGCGCACGACCGCGTCCTCGCCGATGATGCAGTCGCCGCGCAGGTAAGCGGCCTGCCGCACCTGCGCGCGCCGCCCCACGATCAGCGGCCCCCGCAGCCCGGCGGACGGCTCGACGGCGGCCGCTTCGTCCAGGAAGATGTCGCCCCGGTCGAGATAGACGTCCGCGCCAATGAGCCGGGCGTCCCGCGCCAGGTAGATCGTGCGGGGGCGCGGAGCGGCGGCCGGGATCACGCGGGCCGGCCGGAAGACGGCGCCTTCTTCGAGCACGACGCGCAGCGCGGCCGCGCCGTCGACGCCGTCCATGCCGGGCAGCGCGGACGGGTCGGCAACGCGCGCCGAGGCCGGCGCCTGCCGGAAGCGCTCCTGCAGCCACCCCGTCGCGTAGTCGTGAATGGCGCGAATCGCCGCGCAGACGGAATTCGCGCGGTCGAAAAGCGCCCGGTGCGCGAAGGGATGGGCCGCGAAGTCGAAATAGGTTTCGGCGCGCAGATCGGGCGGGACCTCGCCGCGCGGCAACTCGTCCAGCCGGATGGCCTGTGTGCGTTCGGTCATGCGCTTCTCCGTTGCGAGGCCGTGTAGCCGAGGAGGCGAGGCCTGTCAAGCGGCGAGTGACGGCCATGATCCGCGCGTAAGCCGCGTGCGCGCGGCGATCGCGGCCGGGTTCGATCCATGCGCCTGCGGCGCGCTTCGCCTCGAAAGTTTTGACGGCGAACCGGCGAGCGCATATGCTGGAGTCCCATGCAGATAACTTTCGGAGAGCGTGAACCGGTCCGCGCGCTGTGCCTTTTTTCGGGCGGGCTGGACAGCATGCTGGCCGTGTGCGTGCTGCGCGAGCAGGGCATCGTCGTGCACGGCGTCTTCTTCGAAAGCCCTTTCTTCGACGGACGCCATGCGCGGGCCGGCGCGTCGGCGCTGGATCTGCGGCTGCACGCCTTGAACTTCTCCAAGGACATCGTCGCGCTGCTCAACGGGCCGCGTTTCGGTTTCGGCTCGTGCATGAACCCGTGCCTCGACTGCCACGCGCTCATGCTGCGGCGCGCGGGGGAGTTGATGGATGACGGCGGGTACGCCTTTCTGGCGACCGGCGAGGTGCTGAACGAGCGGCCGATGTCGCAGACCAGGCAGGGGTTGCGGACGGTCGCCAGGGCCTCGGGCTACGCGGAGCGCGTCGTCCGGCCGCTCAGCGCCGCGCTCCTGCCGGAGACCGAGCCCGAGCGACTGGGCCTGGTTGACCGCGGGCGCCTGCTCGACGTGCAGGGCCGGGGGCGCAAGCGCCAGCTTCAACTCGCCGCGCGCTACGGGCTGAAGAGTTTCCCGTCGCCCGCGGGGGGCTGCCTGCTCACGGAGCCCGGCTTCTGCCGGCGGCTGTCGGACTTGAAGGAACACGAGGGTCTGGACGGCCTGCACGCCATCGAGCTGCTGAGGATCGGGCGTCATTTCCGCCTCGCGGACCGGGTCAAGCTGATCGTCGGCCGCGACGAAGCGGAAAACGCGGCGATCGAGGGCCGGTCCGAGCTCTACGACCTGGTGCTGAAACCCGTAAGCACGCCGGGGCCGACGGCGCTGTTGCCGATGACCGCCGGGGATGAACAGGTGCGTCTGGCGGCCGCGATATGCGCGCGCTACAGCGACGGCGCAAACAACGCGGCAATCGCGATCCGGGTGCGTTCCGCGCGCGGCGCGCGGCAGATTGAGGCGCTGCCCGCGTCCGATGAATCGCTGTCCGCGATCAGGATTTGAAGAAAAGCGTGTAGAGAAACCAGCCGATGGCCGCAAGCGCGAGCAGCACGGCGAGCGCCACCGCGGCATGCACCAGCGGGCGCGTGTCGCGCCGCGCCCGGAACGCGGGCGAGACCTGCTGTCCCGGCAGCACGGCGGTGGGGGCCACGGACTCCGGCTCCGCGGGAAGCGGCTCGATGTCTTCTCCGTCGATGCGGATCTCCACTTCGCCCGTCCGCAGGACGTCGCCCGTCTTGAGGCGCGCTTCGTCGGCAAATTCGCCGTTGAGGCGTGTGCCGTTTGTGGAATTCAGGTCGCGCAGGGTGTACTTCGATCCGTCGCGAAGGATGACGCAGTGATGGCCGGAGACGGAAGGATCGTTCAGGACGACGAGATTATCCGCCGCGCGTCCGATCCCGGCGCGGTTGGCTTCGATCTCGAACGTTTCGCCCAGCCGGTTGCCGCTCAGTATGGTCAGTTCCGCCACGCAGCCTCCGAAGCGCCACGGTCAGCGCGCCTGAATGGGGTCGTTTATCGCATGGGGGAGCGTGCCTGTCAACCGTTCTCCCGCCGCTCCGTCGCGCCAGGTCGGCCTGCCGGCCAGCAGCGTGAGGACGGCGCGGCCGGTGACGCGCATGCCGGCAAACGGCGTGTTGCGCGCAAGCGAGGCAAACTCTTCGGGCCGCACGGTCCATTCGGTTGCGAGGTCGAGTATGACCAGATCCGCGCCGGCGCCCGGGGAAAGCGTGGGCGCGGGCAGCCCCAGCACGCGCGCCGGGCCGGTTGTCCACGCCCGCGCCCAGGCGGCGGGGTCAACGCGTCCGGATTTTACGAGGCAGGTGTAGGTTACGGGGACGGCCGTTTCGAGGCCGATGACGCCGAACGGCGCGTCGCGGAAACCGCGGGCCTTGTCGGCGGCGCGGTGCGGGGCGTGGTCCGTGGCCAGGACCTCGATGGTGCCGTCGGCCACGGCCTGCCGCAGCGCGTCGCGGTCGCGCGCGGAACACAGCGGCGGGTTCATCTTGAGATTGGGGTCCGGGGCGCGGATGTCGTCTTCGCACAGCGCCAGGTGGTGGGGCGTGGCTTCGGCCGAAACGCGGAGTCCCTGGCGGCGCGCGGCGCGCACGCGTTCGACGGCGCCGGCCGTTGAGAGGTGCTGCACGTGCACGGCGCACGCGGTGCGGCGGCTCAGGGCGATATCGCGCTCCACGGCGCGGATCTCGGCCTCGTCGGGGATGCCCGGCAGACCCAGGCGGCGGGCCGCCGGGCCGTCGCGCATGACGCCGCCCGCGGCCAGAACGGGGTCCTGCGCGTGATCCATGAGCGGTTTGCCCAGGGCGGCGGCGCGGCGCATGGCCGCCGCCATCAGGCCATCGTCGGCGATCATGTTGCCGTCGTCGGTAAAGGCCGCCGCGCCCGCGGCGGCCAGCGCTTCCATGTCGGTTGCCGCGCGGCCCGCGCGCTCCGCGGTCGCGCAGGCGGCGGGCAGCACGCGCGCCAGCCCGGACGCGCGGGCGCGGGCCAGCAGTTCGCGCACGCGCTCCGGGCGGTCGACCGGGGGCGCGGTGTTGGGCATGGCCACGACGGTCGTAAAGCCGCCGCGCGCGGCGGCGCGGCAGCCGGAAGCGACGGTCTCGGCTTCCTCGTTGCCCGGTTCCCGCAGATGCGCGTGCAGGTCAACCAGTCCGGGCAAGACGGTCAGGCCGCGCGCGTCGAACACCGCCATGCCGGGAGGAAAGGACGCGGGGACGGCCCGGACAGCTCCGTCCGCGACGTACAGGTCGCCGATGCGGTCGCTGCCGGCCGTCGGGTCAAGAAGCCGGCCGCCGCGTATGAGGAGGACCGTAGCCACAAGACATTGATAGCGGGGGCCGGCCGGGCCGTCAAGCGACGGAGCCTGACCGCCGGACGCCTGTTCCGCGCAGTCCGCGCGCACCGCCGCGCCGGCCCGCGGAATCAGCGGCCGGTCCCTGGCTGCCGGGAACCCCGCATTCCCCTCCGCGCGCGCGGCTTGACGGGGACGGTTGAAGGCCTATAATCCCCCGGCAGCGTGAAGGAAGGAGAGGGACGGGCATGGCGGTCCAGGCCGATCAATTGCCGGTAGAGGCCGAGCAGGAACTCTACGTTTTCCGGCGACGCCTCACCCTTCAGATCCAGCTGCAGGAAACGCTGCGGTTTCTGCCGGACGGCACGGAGGGCAAGGCATGTCTGTCCTTCGGGGCGGGCAATTCGCTCCTGAGTCATCATCTGCGCAGGCTGGGCGGCGAATGGCAGGCGGCACTGGGGCCGGAACAGGACCTCGGCGCGGCCAGGGCCGTCCTGGGCGACAAGGTTCACGTTCATGACGGCGGCCGGTTTCCCTTCGGCGACAAGCAGTTCGACGTGCTGGTGGTGTTCGGCGGGCTGCAGAGAGCGGCGGACGAGGAGGCCTTCATCGCGGAGTGCCACCGCGTCATGAAGCCCGACGGCCGCCTGATTCTGCACGTTGACCACGCCAAGCCCGTTTCGCTTCTGGGGCCGCTGCAGCGCCTGCTGCGCGTCAGCCCCGAGCGGATGGGCATGGCGCGGCCCGGCTATACGGAGTCGGCGCTGTTCGCGCTGCTGAAGCACGGGTTCGACGTCTACCAGGTGCGTTCCTACGTGAGGTTCGGCGTGGGCCTGACCGATGCGGCGGTCCAGGCCGTGCTGCGCCACTCGGCGCTGGACGCCACGGGGCGCGCCGAGAGGGCGCGGCGCGTGTACGCCGTGGCCGGGTTGATCTACAAGCTTGCGTACCAGATGGATGCGTTGGCGCTGCTCACGCGCGGGCACCGCCTGGTGGCCATGGCCAAGCGGCGGGCCTGGCGGCCGCGCAAGGCGCCGGTGCTCGTGGACGGCCGGTCGATCACGGAGGCGGTGTTGAGCCGGGCCGCGGATTGACAGGGGCCGGCCGGCGGCGCGGCCGCGATCGGCGCGGGCCATCACGATTAATCTTCCGCGGCGCTTGACACGCGGGACGAAACGGATAAGCTGCCCGCTCTTTTTTGTTGGACACGTTCCGGTTGAGAGAAGCAGGAATGAAGCGCACATACCAGCCATCCAGGAAGAAGCGGCAGCGCAAGATCGGCTTTCGGGCGCGCATGGCTACCCGTGGTGGAAGAAAGGTCATTGCAAACCGCCGCCGCAAGGGACGGGCACGGCTCACGGTCTGACGGGGCGCGCGGCGCTCGCCTGCGACTCGGCCGCCGGGATCGGCTTACCGATTCATCCACCTTTACGCGCGTCATGCGGGAGGGCCGGCGGCTGGCGGGACGCTACGCGGTCATCTGGTCGGCGCCGGGCGGAGCGCCGGGGGGCGCCCGCCTGGGCGTTGTGGCGGCGAAACGCGTGTTCCGCCGGGCGGTGGACCGTAACCGGGCCAAGCGCCTGCTGCGCGAAGCCTTCCGCCTGAACCGGAACGCGTTGCGCCGCGACGTGGACGTCGTGCTGCTGGCGCGCGCGGCGATTCTGGAGGCCGGGCGGGCGGCGGTGGAGCGCGATCTTCTCGCTCTGGCGGCGCGCGCGCGGCTGCTGGCGGACGGGAAGGAACCGGAGCTTCGGTGATGGTGCGACTGCTGACATTCGCGATCCGCGTCTACCAGGCGGTTCTCTCCCCCTGGCTCGGGCCCTGCTGCCGGTTCAGCCCGTCCTGTTCCGACTACTGCGTTCAAGCCCTGCGCGGGCACGGACTGCTGCATGGAATCCGGCTGGGCCTCCTGCGGATCGGCCGCTGCCATCCCTTCCATCCCGGAGGCTTCGACCCCGTTCCCGCGCGGGCGACAAGGGACGCGTCATGAACAGGAAGGAAATCGCAATCGTCGTCGCGCTCTTCCTGGCGCTGCTGGGATGGATGATGCTTCAACGCCCGCCGCCCGGCGCGGGCCGCGTCCCGCAAGCGGAAGGCGCGCAACCGGCCGTCACCTCCGGCGTTCCGGCCGCGGCCGCCGCCGAACGGCCGGCCCCCGAGCTGACGGCGGCCGCGGAACCCGCGGCGGAGGAAGAGCCGGCGGCCGCCGCCGTCGAGCCGGTCCCGCAGCCGGAGGAGCGCCTGGCGCCGGAGCGGATCGTGACCATCACCAACGGCGTGGCGGCGTTCAGCGTGACGTCCTGGGGCGGGGCCGTCGCTGCGGCGGAGATGCGCGAGTATCGGCGGACCGTCGATCCGGAAAGCGGACCCGTGCTCCTGGATTTCACGGATGCGCCGGCCTTCGCGCTCTCGGGCATCCCGGGGCTCGGCGCCAACGCCGATTTCGAGGTGGCGCTCGCCGACGGCGGGCGCGCGGCGCTGGTCAGCCGCGCGACGGCGGGCGGGTTGCGGTTCGAGCGGCGCATTGCGCTGGAGGAAGGCTACCGCCTGCGCATCACGGATACGTTCCGCAACGAAGGCGGGACGCCCCTGCGCCTGCCGGCCCACGGGCTGGATCTGGGCGCCATGACGCTTACCGAGTCCAGGGCGCAGACGCGCGGCATGGCGTACCTGGGCGCCGATACGCTCGCCGAACACGGCGGCAAGGGCGTGAAGTACTGGGGCAAGGAACTGCCGGCCATGCTGGGACAGCGCCGTTCCGCGTTCTCGTGCGCCGCGCCGGACATGAGCGAAGTTCTGCCGTCGGCCGTGCGCCGGAGCGACGAGCCGATTGCGTGGGCCGCCGTGAAGAACAAGTTCTTCGTGCAGATCGCGGCGCCGGAAGAACCCGCCGCGGGCTGCGAGGTCGCGGCGCGCCGCAACATGGCCGTCGCGCGCAGGCTGGAGGTCGGATCGGTGTCGGCGCGGCTGCTCTTCGCGGAGAAGACGCTGGAGGCCGGCGAAAGCGTGTCGCGAACGTCGGACTGCTACCTGGGTCCGAAGAAGTACGACCTGCTCCGCGCGCTGGGAAACCACCGGGACGACGTCATGGAGTTCGGCTTCTTCCGGGTCATATGCAAACCGCTGCTGTGGACGCTGAACGCCATCTACCGCCTGATTCCCAACTACGGCGTGGCCATCATTCTGCTCACGGCCCTGGTGCGCGTGCTCTTCTGGCCGATCACGCACAAGAGCACCGAGAGCATGAAACGCATGCAGGAGCTGCAGCCGCAGGTGAGCGCCCTGCGCGCCAGGTTCAAGGACAAGCCGCAGAAGATGAACCAGGAAGTCATGGCGCTGTACCGCGCGCACAAGGTCAACCCCATGTCGGGCTGCCTGCCGGTGCTGGTGCAGATTCCCGTGTTCATCGCGCTGTTCACCGTGCTGCGCAGCGCCGTTGAGCTGCGCTTCGCGCCCTTCCTGTGGATCAAGGACCTCAGCGAGCCGGAGGGCCTGCTGGAAGGCATGATACCGATTGTGGGCGCGCTCAATATCCTGCCCCTGTTCATGACCGCCACGACGGTCTGGCAGCAGCACCTGACGCCCACCGGCGGCGATCCCCAGCAGCAGAAGATGATGATGATGATGCCGGTGGTGATGCTCTTCGTGTTCTACAGCATGCCTTCGGCGCTGGTGCTGTACTGGTCCACGAGCCAGTGCCTGGCCATCGCGCAGCTTCTGATCCAGCGCCGGCGCCGGGCCATGGCGGCCGCCCGGGCGAAAGGATAGGGGCTAACGCCTAGTCCTCCGGCCTCACGTCGCGTGACATCAGCGCGGCGACCGCGTCGCGCGGCCGCTTGCCCTCGTGCACGACCGCGCAGACCTCGTCGGTGATCGGCACGGCGACGCCGTGCGATCGGGCAAGCTCGCTGGCGCTGAGGCAGTTCCACACGCCTTCCACGGCCTGTTTCATGTCGGCCATGATCGCATCCGGCGTCTCGCCCCGCCCGATGCGCTCGCCCACGCCCCGGTTCCGGCTGAGCCGGCTGGTGCAGGTCACGATCAGGTCGCCCGCGCCGCTCAGTCCGGCGAATGTCGCGCGCTGCGCGCCGAGGGCGCAGCCGAGGCGCGTGATCTCGGCCAGGCCGCGGGTTATCAGCGCGGCGCGCGTGTTGTCGCCGAAGCCGAGGCCGTCGCTGATGCCCACCGCCACGGCCACCACGTTCTTGAGGGCGCCGCCGAGTTCGACGCCCACGGTGTCATCGCTGGTGTAGACGCGGAAGCTGTCGCCGGAGAAGAGCGACTGCAGGCGCGCGGCGAACGCCTGGTCCCGGGCGGCCACCACCACGGCCGTCGGGATGCGGCGGGCCACCTCCTCGGCGTGGCTGGGCCCGGACAGCGCGGCCGCGGGGCGCCCCAGGATGTCCGCGGCGACTTCCGTCATGCGCCGGTGCGTGCCGCGCTCCAGCCCCTTGGCGACGCTGACGAGGCGGCAGTCGCCGGGCAGCAGCCCGGCGAAGGAGCGGCATACTTCGCTGAAGTGCTTGGTCGGCACGGCCAGGACTGCCAGGCCCGCCCCGGCGACGGCCCGCTCGCGGTCCGCGGTCCATTCGATCCCGGGCGGCAGCTTCACGCCCGGCAGGAAAAGCCGGTTCTCGCCCTCGGCGCGGATGCGCGCGATGTTGTCGGGAAAGCATCCCCACACGGAGACGCGGCATCCCCTTTCGGCCAGGAGCGCGGCCAGCGCCGTGCCCCAGCCGCCGTCGCCGATGACCGCCACGCGCTCCGCGCCGCTATCCGCGCTCAACCTGCCGCTCCTTCCCCGCGCGCCTTCTTTCCCATTCGCCGCTCCGTGCCTTTCAGCAGGCGCCGGATATTGCCCCGGTGCCGCCACACGGCCGCCAGGCCCAGCGCCGTAAGGGCCGCGGGCAGAATCCATCCCCGCTCGCGAAAGTAGAGAAGCCATCCGGCGGCGGACAGGGCCAGCGCGCCGCCGATGGATCCGACGGAGACGTAGCGCGTGGCGGCGAAGAGGACGAGCCATACCAGCGCCATCACGCCCAGCGCGGCCGGCGCGATGCCCAGCAGCGCGCCCATGGTCGTGGCCACGCCCTTGCCGCCCTTGAAACGCAGGTAGACCGGCCAGTTGTGCCCGGCCACCGCCAGGCACGCGCACAGCACGCCCAGCGCCGTGGTGTCGCCGGCGCCGCGCGCCGCGGCCAGCATCGGGAAACCGCAGGCCGGAATGAAGCCCTTGGCGGCGTCGGCCAGTAAGGTCACCAGGCCCGCCGTGCGCCCGGCCGTGCGCCAGACGTTGGTGGCGCCCACGTTGCCGCTGCCGGCGAGGCGGACGTCCATCCCGCGCGCCCGCCCGACAAGGTAGCCGAAGGGAACGGCGCCGAGCAGGTATGAAGCGGCGCACAAGAGAAGCGTCGTCATGCTACTCGTCTTCTTCTTCCGGCAGCGCCTCCTCGTACTCGTCGACGTGCAGGAGGTCTTCCAGTCCGTCCATGCTGTCGGGCTTCATCTCCGCGAGCCAGCCTTCGCCGTACGGATCCTGGTTGAGCAGCTCGGGATGGCTCAGCAGCCGGGTGTTGATGGCCGTGATAAAGCCGGACAACGGCGCGCGGATCTCGCGCGTCGAGGCGTCGCCCTCCACCGCGCCGATCTCCTCGTTGAACTCGTAGTGATGATCGCCCGGTTCGGGCAGCTCAACGCTGAGCGCGTCGCCGAAATTCGCCTGGGCGTAGTCCGAGAATCCGATCACGAGTTTGCGGCCTTCGACGCGGACCCACTCGTGTCCGGGGGTGAAAAGGTAGTTTGAAAGGTCCTCCATATCCGCCTCGCTTCGTCGTGAGCTGTCCGGCGCCGGGCTCATCCCCGGCCGCCGGCCCCTACTCACAACAAAAATTGGGAATACGTCAAGCGCGGATTCGGCGATTTTTTCTGTCAGTGCTTCCGGTCCACGGCGAAGCGCGCGATGCCGCGCAGGGCTTCGGTCCTTTCGGGCGGCAGGATGCTCAGGGCGGCCACGGCTTCGTCGATCAGGCGGTTTGCCATGCGCGCGGCCTCCTCGACGCCGTAGACGGCGAGGTGCGGGCTGAGCTCGGCGCGCGCGGCGCCGGGCGCGGGCGCGGCGTCGAGCAGGTCGTCGGCGATCTGGAACGCCGTTCCCAGGCGGCCGGCGTAGACGGTGAGCGCGTCCAGCGACGCGTGCGACGCGCCTCCGGCCAGGGCGCCCATGCGCACGGCGGCGCGGAAGAGGACGCCGGTCTTGCGTTCGTGTACGAAGTCTACGGCGTCGCGGGACGGCGCCTTCCCGCCCCGCGCGATGTCGGCGACCTGTCCGCCCACGACGCCCAGGCTGCCGGCGGCCCTGGCCAGCTCGAGCACGGCGTACGGGTGCAACCGCGCGGCCGTTTCGAAGGCCAGGGCCTGCAAGGCGTCGCCGGCCAGCACGGCGTTGGCCTCGCCGAAAACCACGTGACAGGTGGGCTTGCCGCGGCGCAGGTCGTCGTCGTCCATGCAGGGCAGGTCGTCGTGGATCAGGGTATAAGTGTGCAGCAGCTCGACGGCGAGCGCCGGGAGAACCGCGCACGCGGGGGATGCGCCGGCGGCTTCGGCGGCGGCCAGGCACAGGATGGGCCGCAGGCGCTTGCCGCCGGAGAACACGCTGTAGCGCATGGCTTCGTGCAGAACGCGCGGGGGCGTGTCGGCGGACGGCATGGCCGCGTCGAGCTCGCGGTCAATCCACGCCGCGCGTTCTCTGAGGTAGTCCTGCAAGTCGGGCATGGAACGACGACTCCCGCCGCAAACGCGACCCGATGAACAGCCCCGATGAGCCGGGGGCGGTCAGTCCGCCCGCTCGGCCACGAATACCGTGCTGACCTGGGGATCGAGCAGGGAAGCCGACCAGGCCGGGCGCTTCGGCAACAGCTGCGAGCGGTACATTACCCCGCCGTCGATCCGGTAATAGCCGCGGTAGGTTTCGCCGATGACCCAGGCGGTCGTGTCCGATGCGGCGACCTTGAGATCGATGGTGCCGGCATCATCCCCTTCGCCGACGGTGTAGGTCCCCGAGAACTTCGCCGGCGCCGACGGGATCGCGCCGCGGAACTGCCCGTCGCCGAACGACCATGTGATGTAGACGTTGCCGCGCGTGCCCGCGTACCACCAGTAACCGCCCCAGTCGCCCTCAATACCCCTGAACGCTTCGCATCCGCCAAAGACGAAGACCAGCGCCAGCGCAATGCCCGACAAGATCCGTATCCTTCCAACGGTCGCCAACGGGGACGCTACCGACATGGCATGTACTCCTCTTTAGCGCGTGACGGCGGAACAGCGTGCCCCGGCCGGCAGCGGCATCCGCCCGCCCTCACCTTGTCCGGAACAGCACCTTGTTCCCGGGAACCATGCCAGAGTACGTATCTTAACGCAATGTTCATTTGTGTGCACAGCGGAAGTTTTTTTCTCATCCGTGACAGGACGCAAGAAGGGCAGGAACGCGGCACAGGAGTGAATCGTCTCATTTCAATTCCTTCGCTTGCATTGGAACGGAATCTGCTATGCTTCCTTCGAAGCAGTCATGGATACGGACTTCGGAAAACAGGGAGCATAGCGCATGAGCGAGAACGGTACCCAATTCGGGCGGGCGACGGCGGCGATTGCGGTGGCGATCGGGCTTCTGGCGGCGGGATGCGAGATGGATGATCCCACGAAGGCCCTGGCCGGCGGCGATCTGATCGGCACATGGGGTATGCAGGAGAGCGCGGTGAAAGCGGCCGGCGCCCCGTTCTGGACTTCGATCCGATACGGCGAGCGGCGGGCCGCCGCGCAGGGCATGTTCGGGCGTATCGCTTTTTTCGAGGACAACACCTGCTACGGCGAGCTGATCACGGACGGACGCCCGCAGAACTTCGACGGGACATGGACGGTCGCCGGGACGGAACTGATCGTGAATTGCGGCGGCACCGTCGTTGCCGGCGAGTACGGCGTTGAGAACGATCGGCTCGTGTTCACGACCACGCGCGCGGACGGAGACGTGGATGTTGACGTGACGTTTATCATGAAACGGGCTCCCGCGCTGGAGCGTCCGCCGGCGCCGGACGCGTGGGACGGTGATGGGAATGGCGACGGGGACGTGGATGGAGGCAGCCGCGACTCCGGAGGATCGAGCGGCGCAGGGGGCAGCAACACCTTCCTGTGGAAGCCGGAGTCCGAGAACGACGGCAACGCGGTGACGCTGTTCCCGGCCAAGTACCGTTTGAACGACATTGCGGAAGTCTACATCAAGGGCGGCGATCGCGACGGCGACAAGCCGCGCAGCATCTACTGGCCCGACGGCCGCAACGGCAACCGCGTTCACGCCCGCTGGAGCGCCGAGGGCGAGGATTTCGGCGAGGATTTCGACGTGGTCCTGGTCCTGGATTCCGGAGATACGGTCTCCTGGACGATCGACGACGGCGCCGAACGCCGGGAACAATAGCCCGCTGCGCCGCCGCCGACAGGCGGCGCGGATGCCGCGCCCTTACGACACGCTTGTTTCGCCTGACTTCTGTTTTTTTCTTCCATCAGGGTTGCCGGCGCGTCCGCGGGCTGCTATCTTATGCGGGCAAGTGCTCCGCCCTGCGCGTGGAAGGCCACGGAGGGCAGGTGATGCGCTAACGGAAAAGGCAGACGGGAACGAGCAAAGGAGGCGGCATGCGGAAGAGTGTCATGGCGGCGGCGGCGGTTCTATTGGCGATGGGTTGCGAGCAGGAAAGGCCGGCGGAAGCGCTTGCGGGCGGATACCTTGTCGGCACGTGGAAGCTCGTGAACAGCCAGAGCAAGGCGGCGGACGGCGGCGAGGCGCGTTCCGCCGGACATGGCTTCTTCGACCGCATTGCCTTTCATGAGGACTACTCCTGTTATGGAGAGCGCAGCGGGGCGGGCGGAAGACGCACTTTTGAGGGTTCCTGGAAGGCGTCCGGCGCGGATCTTGTCGTCGACTGCGGCGGGCGCGTGGTTTCGGGCAATTATGGCGCCGACAGCCAACGGCTGGTCTTCGCGGCCGGCTACAAGGAAGCGGGCGCCAGGATAAACGCGACTTACGTGATGCAGCGGGTTGAAGAAATGGATCCTCCCCCGCGGGCCGGCGAAGACGACGATGCGGACGATGACGATGGCGATGACGTTGACGATGGCGATGACGATGACGGCACGGGCGCCGGTCAGGGCGCCGGCGATGCTTCCGCCGACGCCTCGGGGGACGAGGGAGGCGCCGGGTACGACGGCGAGAATGGCGCGGCCGGCGACCAGGACTTGGCCAACGACGCCGCCGCCGTCGCGCTGGACGGGATGCCTGACGAGCCCGCGGCCTCGGGAAGCGACATCTTTCTCTGGAAGCCGGTTTCGGAGAGCAACGGCAATGCCGTCAACCTCTTCCCGGCCAAGTACCGCCTGGACCGCATCGACAGCGTGTACATCGACGGCGGCAGCCGCGACGGCGAAACGCCGCGCAGCATCTACTGGCCGGACGGTCACAACGGAAACCGCGTGCACGTGCGCTGGGCCGCGCCGGGGAGCGCCTACGGCGACGACTTCCGGGTGGTGCTGGTCCTGGTCACGGGCAGGCAGGTGTCGTGGCTTGTGCGCGACGGCGGCAACCGCCAGGAGATGTAGACCAGCGTGACCGCGTTGCCGGTCTCCGGGCGGTGGTGATCATCGCCCGGAGAACGCCGGGAAATGGCGGGTTGACGCCGGCGCGGCGCTCAAGTATAGTCTGGCCCCTGACTTTGGACCGGACCTTTTGCCGCGCCCCCATCGTCTAGCGGATAGGACGCCAGGTTCTCATCCTGGTAACAGGGGTTCGATTCCCCTTGGGGGTGCCATCCGGCCAAGGAAGGTCAGCGCTTGCGGCGCTTGGTCTTCTTCTTGCCGGCGCGCGCAACCTCCGCCTGCTTGATGCCGTCGAGGCGTTCCCGGGCCTCGTGCGCCTTCATCTTCCGGGCTTCCAGCACGGCGGCCTTGGACACGGTGCGGAGGCGGATGCGGCCGTCCTTGGTTTCCCAGGTCCAGACGGTCAGCGGGGTGACCTTGACGAGACGCGCGAAATCGACCTGCGTCAACTTAAGCCGCTTGCGCAGCGCCCGGATCATCCGGCTCGTGACGCGCGCCTTGTCCATCTCCTCCCGGCTGGGCGCGAGCGTCTCGCTCCGGCGATCGCGTACGAGGGAGGCAAGCTGGCGGCTGCTTTTCTCGAGGGCCGCCAGGCGCCGCTTGAGGTCGGCGGTATTCCGCTTGAGCGCGGCGTTGTCCTTGCGGAGCTTGGCGGTGGCCGCGCGGGCTTCCTTGCGCGCGAGCCGCAGGGTTTCGGCCTTGAGTACCTGTGCGACGTTGGGCATTGAAGAACACTCCTTTCCTGCAGGGCAAGTAACCTTTTCGCTTGCCGAACGAGTGCAGTTTGCACAAAACGCGGTCGCTGTCCAGAAGTTAAGTTGCGGAATCTTGCGCTTGATCGCCCGCGCGATCTTTGTCTAAGTGTTGGCATCCGGGAAAGATGAAAGCCGCGTTCAGGAAGGCGCACGCAGTTGAGCTGCGGGAGATTCCGGTTCCCGATCCGGGGCCGTGCGAGATCAGGCTGCGCGTGAGGGCCTGCGGGGTATGCGGGTCGGACTTGCTGGTCAAACCGGAGCGGGCCGCGGAGGCCCACGCGTTCGGGCACGAGGTGGCCGGGAGAATCACCGCGCTGGGCCCGTGCGTCGCGGGGCTGCGGGAAGGACAGGAAGTCGCCCTGGATTCCTCGACGCCGTGCGGGCGGTGCGACAACTGCCGCAACGGACGCGCGGACCTGTGCACGGATCCGCACAGCCTGTGGGCGCGCCAGTCGTTCGGTTTCGCGGAGGAGATGATCGCCCCGGCGGCTTCCGCCATTCCGTACGCGGGTCTTGCCCCGCACGTGGCGTGCCTGCAGGAGCCGCTGGGCGTGGCCATTGACATGGTGCGCGCGGCCGAGGTCGTTCCGGGCGTCAACGTGCTGGTGATGGGCGCCGGACCGATCGGCCTGATGGCGACGGCCCTGGCGCGCCGGGCGGGCGCCGGGCGCATCGCGGTCAGCCAGGGAAAGGACCGCGTCGCGCGCCGGGCGCTGGCCCTGCGTTTCGGCGCGGACACGCTGCTGGACCCGGACGGCGGCCCGCTGGAGCAGGCCGCGATCGGCTTTCCGGTCGACCGCGTCCTTGTCACGGCGCCGCCGCGGGCGCTCGCGGACGCGGTGCGCGTGGCGGCGCGCGGCGCGATCATCGCGCTGATCGGGATCAGCTACGGCGACGACCGGCGCGTCGCGATCGACGTGAACGATCTGCACTTCAAGAAGCTGCAGGTCCGGGGCGCGTTCCTTTCGCCGGCCTTCCACGGGCCGCTGGCCCTGGCGCTGCTGCGCGGCGGCGAGGTGGACGGGCAGGCGCTGGTCTCGCACCGGTTCCGCCTGGACGAAGTGAAGAAGGCGCTTGATACGGCGCGCGAGGATCCGGGCGCGGTCAAGATCGTGGTGGAGCCGTAATCCGCGAAAAGAACTCCGCCACGCCCCCGGAGCCGGGCTTCAGGCGGAACAATGCGCCGGCGTGCGGGCCGTGGCGCGGCCGCTCGTCTCCGCCGGCCGTCGTGATGTAGAGGTCGCGGTAGTCGTCGCCGCCGAAAGTGACGCACGACACGTTGCGGACGGGAATCCGGAACACGTCGATCTCCCTGCCGTCGGGCGCGTGGCGCACGACGCGCCAGCCGTCCCAGCGCGCCGACCATACGCAGCCGTCGGCGTCGACGGTCAGGCCGTCGGGGCGGCCCGCCCCGTCATCCTCCACGCGCGCGAACACCCGCCGTCCGGAGAGGCCGCCGTCCGCGCGGTCATAGTCGTAAAGGTATATCTCCCGCCTGCGCGTATCGGTGTGATAGAAGCCGCGGCGATCGGGCGTGAAGCCCATGCCGTTGGATGTGCCGATGCCTTCCGCCGCGACGCTGATCGCGCGGTCGGCGTGCAGCCGGTAGAGCCGGCCGGCGCGCGCGGGCGTGGACATGGTGCCGCAGAAGACGCGGCCCTCGGGATCGGCGATCACGTCGTTGAAGCGGCTGTCCTGCTCGCCCCCGACCTCGGGCAGAACGACGCGCGTTTCGCCGTCGCGCCAGAGCTGCACCGTGCCCTGCGCCATGAACAGCAGCAGCGCGCCGTCGGCCTGGATCGTGAATCCTCCCACGGGCTTCTGCGTTTCGAAGACGTCGTGGGCGCCGCCGGCGGGGTCATACCGGTGGAGGCGGCACGCGGGGATATCCACCCAGTACAGCCGCCTTTCGAGGGGGTGCCACAGGGGGCACTCGCCGGTGACGCAGCGGCAGTCCACGACAAGTTCGGGTGTCACGCCGTTCAGCCCTCCTCACGCCGCGGCAGAATAGCAGGAGCAGGGGGCGCGTGGAAAGCAGTCCGTTCGGGCGCCGGATGGGACTGGGAACGGCGCCGGCGGCGTGCTATGCTGTTGGCGCATGAAACGGCCCGTCGCATGCGCATGCGCCTTGCGTTGCGCCGCCGCCGCCGCGCTTCTGGTCTGTTTCGCGGCGGCGGCCGCCGGCGCGGAGAACGGCCCGGCGCCGGCCCTGACGGTCGTGCAGTGGAACGTGGAGAATCTGTTCGACGCCGAGGATGATGCGGACAACGAGGGCGATGACGAGTTCACCGCGGGGGGGTGGCAGTGCTGGACGGAGGGCCGCTACGCCCTCAAACTCGCGCACCTGGCGGAAGTGCTCGACCGGCTGGGCGGGGACATCGTCTGCCTGGAGGAGATCGAGAACCGGCGCGTGCTGGAAGACCTCGCCGCCGCGCTGCGGGAACGGCACGGCCGCGACTACCCCTGCATCGTGCACCGCGAGGGCACGGATCAGCGCGGCATTGACGTGGCCGTGCTCAGCCGCCTGCGTCCGCGCGCGACACGGTGGCTCACGCCCGTGCCCGGGCAGCGCGACGTTCTGGTGGCGGAATTCGCCGCGCACGGCCGGCCGTTCACGCTGATCGTCAATCACTGGAAATCGGGGTGGGGTCCGAAGGCCGAGGCCGCGCGGATACGCGCCGCGGAGGCGCGGGCCGTGAGGGCCGAGCTCGATCGCGTCCTGGCGGCCGACCCCTCCGCGGCCGTGTTGCTCGCCGGCGACTTCAACGTGGACTTCGACGATGCGCTCGTCGCCGACGTCGTGCGGAGCGTCGGCGACCGCAAGCGGGTGCTCGCCGAGCCGGAGACCGGCTGGCTGTACAACCTGCACGCCGGGCTGGATGAGAAGGCGCGCGGCACCATCTACTACCGGCGTGACGGCGCGTGGAATTCCTTCGACACCATAAGCGTGAGCCGCGGGATGCTGCCCGAGGCCGCGGCGGTCGCCGCCGCCGCGTGGGCGCTCAGGGAGGGGAGCTACGAGGTTTTCCGGCCGGAGTCGATCGTTGACGGCGCAGGCCGCCCGCTGCCGTTCCGGATGCTTGCCGACGCGCAGACCAAACGCCGCACGTACTGCACGGGCTACTCCGACCACCTGCCCGTGCGCGTCGTGATCGAGCCGCGCCGGTGACGGCGGCGGGGCGGCGCCCCGCCGCGGGGCCGGCCGCGGGAGACGCGCGGGTTTGGCTCGACGCGGCGGCGGGGACGTGGCAGTCTGGATTGCGACGGGCGCGGCGGCTGACCGCCGCCCGGGCCCCCAGGCAACGATTGACGGGAGTGAAGCGCATGAAGACTTTGGACCAGCTGTTCGGGCGGTCGCCTTTCGAATTCATGGTGGATCACGCGCGCAAAGTCCACGAGTGCGTAAACCGGATAAGGCCCATCGCCGACGCCATGACAAGCGGCGACATGGATCGCCTGCACTACCTCCAGGAAGAGGTCTCCAAGACGGAGTACGAGGCGGACCGCATGAAAGAGGCCATCCGTCAGCAGTTGCCGCGCAGGTTCTTCCTGCCCGTGGCGCGCGAGGACATCCTGAACTTCGTCCGCCAGCTCGACAAGATGGGCGACGGGGCCGAGGACTTCGCCGTCATCGCCACGTTCCGGCGCCTGGACATGCCGGCCGACGTTCAGAAGGATTTCCTGGCGCTCGTCGACAAGACCGTCGAGACCAACGAAGCGCTGCTGAAGCTCGCCGAGCACCTGGCCGTTCTGCAGAAGGAGGACTTCGAGGGCGTCAACGCGGACAAGGTCCTGGAGAAAGTCGACGAGGTATGCCGGCTGGAGTGGGAAACCGACCGCCTGAGCCAGTTGTGCGCGCGGCGGTACTATGCGGCCGACGGGCTGGACCCGATTACCGTGATCATTCTGGACAAGCTTTGCCGGGCGCTGACCAACGTCGCGGATCACGCGGAGAACGTCGGCAAGAATATCCGTCTGATGATAATCCGGCATTGAACCGGACTGCGGAGGCCGCGACATGCTGGTTGAGGCGCTCACGGTCACGGCCGTTGTGGCCGGTTTCTACATGGCGTGGAACATCGGCGCGAACGACGTGGCCAACGCCTTCGGCACGTCCGTCGGCTCGGGGGCCATCACCATGCGGCGCGCGCTTCTGCTGGCCGCCGTGTTCGAGTTCTCGGGCGCTTTCTTCGCCGGTTCGCACGTGACCAAGACGATCCGCGGGGAGATCGTGTCGCCCGAGATGTTCGCCGGGAACACCCAGTTGTTTGCGGTCGGCATGGTGGCGGCGCTGATCGCCTCCTCGGTGTGGCTGAACGTCGCCACCTTCTTCGGCCAGCCGGTTTCGACGACGCACGCCATCATCGGCGCCGTCATCGGGTTCGGCGTGTCCGTGGTGAACGTGCACTGCGTGCGCTGGCACAAGCTGGGCCACATCGCGGCGAGCTGGTTCATTTCGCCGCTGGTGGGGGCGGCCATCAGTTTCGCGGTGTACTACGGCCTGCGGCGCTTTGTCCTGCACAGCCGCGCGCCGGTCAGCCGCGCGCGGCACTTCGTGCCCCTCGGCCTCGCGGCCATGTCATGCGTCATGCTCTACTCGATCCTGCAGGGGGCCTATCCCCGCTTCTTCCATATCGAGCGCGCGGAGGCGTGCTGGATCGCGGCCCTGACGGCGCTGGTGGTCGGGAACGTGGCCGGGGTGGTCGTGTGGGCCGTCATGCGGCGGCGTTGCCTGCCGGGCGGGGACCTGTCGCGGCAGGCCGAGCGGGTGGAGGGTTTCTTTGCCCGCCTGCAGATCCTGGACGCCTGTTACCTTTCCTTCGCGCACGGCGCCAACGACGTGGCCAACGCCGTGGGGCCGGTGGTCGGCGTGGTGCAGGGGATCCGCGGAACGGTCAGCGGCGCCGCGGCGGTGCCGGCCTGGATCCTGGCTTTCGGCGGAGTCGGGATCGTCGTCGGACTGGCCACCTACGGGTACAAGGTCATCGAGGCCGTCGGAACGAAGATCACCGAAGTGACCCCGACGCGCGGGTTCGCCGCCGAGTTCAGCACGGCCACGACCGTGCTGGTCTGCTCGCTGCTGGGCCTGCCGATCTCGACCACGTTCGTTCTGGTGGGCGCCGTGATGGGGGTGGGCTTCGCGCGCGGCCTGAGCTCCATCGACGGCCGGGTCGTGCGGCGCATATTCGCGTCCTGGGTGATCACCATTCCCGTGTCCGCGGCGCTCTCGGCCGTCCTGTGCCGCGTCCTGATGGCGCTGTTCGGCGTCGGCGAGCTCGGCGCCGCGCCGTGAGGCGGCCGCAACGATATAATTGGACATGGCCGCGAAGAGGACTACATTGGGAGCTTTGTTCGGACGGTTGCCGCGCGGAGAGACCGCGAGCGGGCGACGACGCATGCAAGGAGGAGAAGGACAATGCCGAAGATAGCGATGATCGGCGCGGGAAGCCTCGTGTTCTGCAAGACGCTGGCCATGGATATTCTCTCGACCCCGGCGCTGCGCGGCAGCGAGATATGCCTGATGAGCCGCACCCGGAAGAAGCTCTCCCAGATGGAGGCCTTCCTCAAGCGCGTGGTCGCGGAGAACGGCCTGCCCGCGAAAGTGTGGAGCACGCTGGACCGCCGCGAGGCCCTGAAGGGCGCCGACTACGTGATCAACATGATCCAGGTGGGCGGCGTGGACGTCTTCCGCCACGACTACGAGATTCCGCTGAAGTACGGGGTCGACCAGTGCATCGGCGACTCGCTGGGACCGGGAGGGGTCTTCCGCACGCTGCGCACCGCGCCGGTGCTGATCGACATGATGCGCGACATGGAGGAGCTGTGCCCGGACGCGCTCTTTCTCAACTACACCAATCCCATGGGCGCGTGCTGCTACCTGCTGGGGCGCGTCACCGACCGCATCCAGTTCATCGGGCTGTGCCACGGGGTGCAGACCACGCTTGACCTGATCAGCGGCTACGTCAACGTGCCGAAGGACCGGATCGATTTCACCTGCGCCGGCATCAACCACATGGCCTGGTTCCTTTCGCTCAGGGACAAGCGGGACGGGCGCGACCTGTATGACCTGTTCCGCAGGAACTGCGAAAAGCCCGGCTACTACGTCAACGAGAAGGTCCGCTGCGAGGTGATGCGGCATTTCGGCTACTTCATGACCGAATCGACGGGACACCTCTCCGAGTACGTGCCCTGGTTCCGCTCCAGCAAGCGCGCGCTGGAAGCCTACTGCGACGAGCCGGCCTTCGGCGGCGAAAGCGGCGCCTACTACAAGTTCTGCCGCATGATCGCCGACAAGTACGAGGGCCTGAACTACCTCGCGACGGAGTCCGCGACGCTGGGCCGCCGCAGCGCGGAGTACTGCTCGCACATCCTCGAGGCGCGCGAGACGGACGTGGCCTTCCGCCTGCAGGGCAACGTGCGCAACGACGGCTACATCGACAACCTGCCGCCCGGCTGCTGCGTGGAAGTGCCGGTCTACGTCGATGCGCACGGCATCCATCCGCTGCGCGTGGGCTCGCTTCCGCCGCAGTGCGCGGCCCTGAACCAGAGCAACGTGACCGTGCAGATCCTGACGGTCGAAGCCGCGCTCACGGGCGACCCGGAGTATGCCATGCAGGCCGTCGCCATGGATCCGCTGACCAGCGCGTGCTGCACGCTGAAGGAAGCGCGGGAGATGACGGCCGAGATGCTCAAGGCGCAGAGCAAGTGGCTGCCGCAGTTCAAGGGCCGCAAGCTCGCCGCCAGGCCGGCGATCGCCGCGCCGAAAGACGTCAGGCGCGTGGCCGTGCCGCTGGACCCGGCCCTGGCCATCGCCAACCGTTTCGGGGACCTGGCGACAAGGAAAGTGAAATAGGCGATGATCAGAATCGGCTTCGTGGGCGTGGGCGGGATGGGGCAGCGGGCGCACTTGCGCAACTACCTGACCATCCCGGAATGCGAAGTGGTTGCGCTGGCCGAGATTCGCGAAAAGACGGGCCGGCTGGTGGCGACCCGCTTCGGAATCCCGAAGGCATACCGCAACCACGGGGAAATGCTCGACGCCGAGAAGCTGGACGGCGTGGTCGCCAGCCAGCCGTTCGACGTCCACGCGACGCTGCTTCCGGAGATCTACGGGCGCGTGAAGCACGTGTTCACCGAGAAGCCGCTGGCCGTGAGCGTGAAGGCCGGGGAAACGCTGGCGGCGCTGGCGGAAAAGACCGGCACGGTGCACATGGTGGGCTACCACAAACGGTCCGATCCGGCCACGGCCTACGCGAAGGACGTGATCGAGCGCTGGAAGAAGAGCGGCGAAATGGGCCGGCTGCGCTACGTCCGCATCACGATGCCGGCGGGCGACTGGACCGCCAACGGCCTGATGGGCATCCTGAACGCCGGCGACCAGCCGACGCAGGACGTCCCGCGCGAGCCGGCGTCGCTGACCGGGTTCTCCGGCGCCGCGGAGGGCGTCGGATGCTGGCAGTGGAAGGGGCAGGCGGGCGACTACCTGGGCTTTGTCAACTACTACATCCACCAGGTCAACTACATGCGGCACATGCTGGGCGAGGCCTATAAGGTGGTTTTCGCCCCGAAGTCCGGCGTGCTGCTGGCCGTGCAGAGCGAGTCCGGCGTGACCGGCACGATCGAAATGACGCCCTACCGCACCACGCTCGACTGGGAGGAAAGCATCCTCGTGTGTTTCGAGAAGGGCTACGTGCGGATCGAGCTTCCCGCGCCGACCGCGATCAACCGCCCCGGGCGCGTGGAGGTCTTCGCCGATCCGGGCGACGGCGCCACGCCGATGCGGTCGAGCCCGACGCTGCCGTGGATCCACGCCATGCGGCAGCAGGCCGTGAACTTCGTCAGGGTCTGCCGCGGCGAGATGGCGCCGCCGTGCACGGCCGCCGAGGCGGTCGAGGACCTGAAAGTGGCGCGGGACTATGTCCAGATGCGTCACGGACAAGGGGACACGGAATGCCGTTGAAATGGAAGAAACAGTGGGTCTCGGATGAAACGTTCGAGTCGGCGGCCGTGTTTGACGTGGACGGCGACGGCGTGCCCGACATCGTTTCCGGCGGGTTCTGGTACAAGGGCCCGGACTTCCGGCGGAAGTCCGAGATCGGACCGGTTGGAAGAGCCGGCGAGTATTACGACGATTTCTCCACGATCGCACTCGACGTCAACGGCGACGGCCGGCCGGACTTCGTGACGGGCGGCTGGTGGGGCAATACGCTGCGCTGGCGCGAGAACCCGGGCGATCCGAAAAAGCCGTGGCCGGAACACGTGATCGCCGAAACCGGCAACATCGAGACCACGCGCGCATGGGACATTGACGGCGACGGCGTCGTCGAGATCGTGCCCAACACGCCGTGCGCCGCCAACGTGACGGCGTTCAAGCTGAAGACCGGCGCCGACGGCAGGGGAACGGGCGCGTTCGCGCGGCATGTCCTGTTCGCGTTTCCGGAGGGGCAGGGGCAGGGACACGGGCTGGGCTGCGGCGACATCGCGGGCAACGGGCGCATGGACATTGTGCTGCACGGCGGCTGGCTGGAAGCCCCCGCCGATCCGTGGGCCGGAAAGTGGACGTGGCATCCCGGCGAGTGGAAGCTCGACTGGTGGGGCAGCAGCGTGCCGATGCTGGTGGTCGACGTCAACGGCGACGGCCGCAACGACATCATCGTCGGCAACGGCCACGGCTACGGGCTGTGCTGGCTGGAGCAGGCGGCGGATGCCGCCGGCAGGCGGTCCTGGAAGAGCCACCCGATCGACCCCTTCAACGCCCAGTATCACGACATGCTGTGGCTGGACATCGACGGCGACGGCAAGCCGGAGCTGCTCACGGGCAAAAGGCACCGCGCGCATTGCGGCAACGATCCGGGCGAGTGGGACGACTACGGAATGTACTACTTCAAGTGGACGGGCGAGGGGTTCGCCAAGCAGGTGATCGACTACGGGCCCATCGGCGAGGCCAAGGGCTGCGGCATCCACTTCGCGGCGGCCGACCTCAACGGCGACGGCCGCCCTGACATCGTCGTCCCGGGCAAGGACGGGCTCTGCGTGTTCTGGAACGAGGGGATGTAGCCGGCGCGATGGATCTGTCACGACTGCGTATTCCCAAGGGCGATTCGCCGGCGGCGGCCTGGCGCGCCGGACGCGTCGTGCTGGTGTCGGCCGCGGCCGGCCTGGTCGCGGGCTTCGCGGCCGGCAGGCTGTCGGCCGGCCGCGCGGGCGGCGGCCCGATCGAAGTCGACACCGTGATGGTCGGCGCGGCGGGCGGGGCCGCGGCGCCGTCTTTCACCGCCGGCGGGTGGATCGAGGTTCCGGCGCCGCATTTTCCGGTGCATGCCTCCAGCCTGATATCGCAGCGGCTGGACGAGTTGAACGTGGCGCAGGGCGAGGCGGTGCGGCCCGGACAGGTGCTGGCCCGCCTGTATGACGGCGACGCGCGGGCGCGCCGCGACGCGGCGGCGGCGCAGGCCGCCGGGGCCGCGGAGCGGCTGCGCATCGCGGGAGCCAACCGCGAACGGGCCGCGAACCTGCCGGCGGGCGCGCTGTCGGTCGAGGAGCGCGACGAGCTTGCGGCCGCCTGGAGCACGGCGGCCTCCGCGCACGACGCCGCGCTTGCCGCCCTTGACCTGGCGAGCAACGAGCTGGCCTACTGCACCATCACGGCGCCGCCGGCGCCGGACGGGCTGAAGGTGCTTGCCGTGCACCACGCGCCGGGCGAGTGGATCGCGGTCGACCGCAACCCGACGGTCGTGTCCCTGTACGCGCCCTCCAACATGCAGATGCGCGTGGACGTTCCGCAGGCGAAGATCCGTCTTGTCCAGCCCGGAAACCCCGTGGCCGTGCGAACCGAAGCCCATCCGTCGCGCGAATACCGCGGCACGGTGCTGCGCGTCGAGCCGCTGGCCGAAGCGGCCAAGAACACCATCACCGTCCGCCTGCGCATCGACAATCCGGACGAAATGCTCTTCCCCGAGATGGTGGCCCATGCGACGTTCCTGTCCGGCCGGGCGGCGGCGGGGCGGCCCGGCGAGTTCGCCCTGCCGCTCAAGGCCGTGCGCCGCGACGGCGAAGGCGCCTACGTCCTGCTGGTCGAGGACGGCCGCGCGCGCCGGCGCCCGGTCACGCTGCGGCAAACCACGGATTCCGCCGCCGTGGTCGGCGGCGGGCTTTCGGCGGGCCAGCGCGTAATAACAAGCCACGCGGACGGGCTGCCCGACGGCAGGGAGGTAATCACCAGGTAGCATGCAGCCGCTCATCGCCATCCGGGAACTCGGCAAGACCTACCGCCAGGGCGAGACAATGGTAACGGCCCTGGAGGACATCAGCCTCGATATCGCTTCCGGCGAGTTCGTGGCGCTGATGGGCCCCTCCGGCTCGGGCAAGACAACGCTCCTGAACATCATGGCCGGCATCGACCGGCCGACCGGCGGCAGCGTGACGATCGACGGCGTGCGGCTGGACGGAATGACCGAGGCGCAGCGCACGGCCTGGCGCACGCGCGGCGTGGGCTACATCTTCCAGTTCTACAACCTGATTCCGGTGCTTACGGCCTACGAGAACGTGGAGCTGCCCCTGCTGACGCTGCCGTTGTCACGGCGCGAGCGCCACGCGCACGTCACGGCGGCCCTGGAGGCCGTGGGCATCGCGGCCCGCGCGCGGCATTTCCCGCGGCAGCTGTCGGGCGGCGAAGAGCAGCGCGTAGCCATCGCGCGCGCGATCGTGACCGACGCCGGCATCCTGGTGGCGGACGAGCCGACCGGGAACCTGGACGCCGGGTCCGAGCAGGCGATAATGACCCTCATCCGGGAGCTCAACCGCCGCTTCGGCAAGACCGTGATCCTGGTCACGCACGACCACGCGGCCGCGGATTTTGCCGGCCGCATCATGCGCCTGGAGAAGGGCCGGCTGATTTCAACGGGAAAGGAGAACTGAGGCGATGATTCCCAGACTGCTGATCGCGATCCTGCGGAATCTGGCGCGCTCCAGGACGAGGCTGATGATCACGGTGCTGGGCTGCACGGCGGCGGCGTTCGTGACGTGCTTCTTCCTCGCGGCGCAGATGAGCCTGGCGCGCATGACGCAGGCCGCGGGCGAGGACGCCAACGTCATCGTGCGCCAGACGGACCGCTACTGACCCACGGCCAGCCTGATCCCGGATGCGGAATCCGAGCGCATCCGGGCGCTTCCGCAGGTTGCGGAAGTCATGCCGGTCCGGCTGATGATGACGTCGTGCCAGTCCAGCACGGACGTGATTGCCCTCCACGGCGTCGACAAGCGCCTGGTGCGCAGGTTCCGGAACTTCGACGTCGCGCCGGGCGAGTGGGAGGAGTTCGCGGCCGACACGTCCGGGGCGCTGGTGGGGGCCAAGATCGCGCGCCGCTACGGCTGGCGGCCGGGCGAGCACGTGACGCTCCAGGAGCTGGAGGGCGTGAGTTTCACGGTGCGCGGAATCGTCCAGCCGCGCGGCTCGGCCGACGACTTCCTGATCTACGTGGACCGTTCGTTCCTGCAGCAGATTGAGGACGAGCTGGGCCTCTCGCACTACGTCCTGGTGAAGGCCGCGCCGGGCGTGGATGCGGCCGCGCTCTGCCGCGCGATCGCCGAAATGCCTTTCACGGTGCAGGTCACCGCCCAGCCGGAGGAGGCCCTCGTGACCACGATCCTGGATCAGCTCGCCGACCTCGTGAGGCTGAGCCGCGCCGTGGTCGGCATCGTCATCGTCGTGCTGCTGATTGCGGTCGGGAACGCGATATCGATGGCGACCCGGGACCGGTTTCGCGAATTCGGCGTGCTGCGCACCCTCGGCTTCCCGCGGCGCGCGGTGGCGTTCATGGTTATCGGCGAAGGGACGCTGCAGGGCCTGGTCGGCGCTCTGGCCGGCTGTCTGGTCGTGCAGGGCCTGGCCTGGGCGGGCCTGATCCGTTCGGTGGCCACGTGCGCCATGACCGTTGACTTCCTGGTGGGGCCGCGGCCGTGGGCCGTGTCGCTGGCGGTCGTGACCCTGGCGGCGGCGCTCGGCTGCCTGCTGCCGGCGTGGAGCGCGTCGCGCGTGGACATCCTGCGCGCGCTGCGTCCCGAGGAGTAAGGCCGCATGCTCAAGCTGCCCGCACGCTACGCCCTGCGCAACCTGCGACGCCGCTTCCGGCACTCGCTGATGACGGTTTCCGGCGTGGCGGTGATCGTCTTCGCCTCCGTGCTGATGCTGTCGCTCAACCGCGGCCTGGAGCGCCGCGTGCGCGCTTCGGGCGAGGAGGCGAACATCCTGCTCATCAGCCGCCAGGGCCAGAACATCATGTTCAGCTCCATTACCGCGGACGAGCTGGTGCAGCTCTCCAGTCTGCCGGACGTCGCGCTGGGGGCCTTCGGCGAACCGCTTGTTTCGGCGGAAGTCATGCACATGGCCACCGTTGAATGCCTGGACGCGGAGTCGGGCGCGGCCGCGCGGGCGCCCGTGTACGTCCGCGGCATCACGCCCATCGCGTACGAGGTGCACCGCGCGCTGCGCATCGTCGAAGGCCGCATCCCCGAGCAGGAAGACGAGATACTGGCCGGCGGCACCGCGCACGTGAAACTGGGCGTGCCCGCGGAGGCGCTGGCGCCCGGCCGCGTCGTGCGCTTCGAGGACACCGACTGGACCGTGAGCGGCCGTTTCGAGGCCGGCGGATCGCTGGCGGAGTCGGAGATCTGGATCGGCGCCGACACGCTCAAGGACCTGCTGCGGCGGAGGTCGGATACGTTCGCCGTGGTGCGCATGTCCGACGCGGCCGCCGTGGCCGCCGCCATGCCGAGGTTCCAGCAGACCGGCGCGCTGGAGCGCTTTTTCAAGGGGTGGCCGGAACGGGATTACTACGTGGAATTCGGTTCGGCGCTTTCGTGGGTTCTGTGGATGTCCCTGCTGATGGTGCTCGCCATTGCCGCGGCCGGCGCGCTGATCGGCGCGAACACCATGTACACGGCGGTGCTGAACCGCATGCGTGAGATCGCCACGTACCGCGTGCTCGGTTTCACGACGGGCGATGTGCTCATGTCGTTCGTGATCGAGTCGGTCGCGCTGGCGCTGGCCGGAGGCGTCGTGGGGGTGGCGGCCGGGGCGGCCCTGAACCGCCTGCCGATCAGCCTCTCGTACGGCGCGTTCTTCCTCGTGGCCGACGCGGCGGTGCTGGGGGCGGGGCTGGGCCTGTCGCTCCTGATCGGACTGGCGGGCGGCCTGTTTCCGGCGCTGAAAGGGCTGCGCCTCACGGTGATCGAGGGACTGCGGCATGGGTAGGCGCAGCCGGAATCCCCGCATGGCGGCAACATTCCTCCTTCCGGGCGCGGCCGCGCGCACGGTTGCGGCTTTGCTTTTCGCTGCGCCGCCGGCTCGCGCGGGGGAGCCGGTCGATGCGCCCGCGCTTCCCGAGGTGCTGACCCTCGACGCGGCGCTGACTCACGCCTGGCGCCATCATCCGGCGGTGACGGAAGCGAGGGAGCGGGCGGCCGGGAGCCGCGGCATCCGCGCGCAGGCGGGCCTGTGGCCGCGTCCCGAACTGGATCTGGGCGTCTTCCGCAAGCCGGCCGAGGATGAATCCGAGGTGGCGCTTTCGCAGACGATCGAGCTCGGCGGGAAGCGCGCGGCCCGCGCCGGGGCGTCCGACGCGGCGATCGCGACGGCGGCCGCCGGAGTGGCGGAAGCGTGGTCCGAGGTGCGCGCCGGTGTCGGCGAAGCGTTCGCGCAACTGGACTACTTGCGCGCGGCGGCCGACCTGCGGGGGCGCCTGGCCGCCGCGGAGCGCGAGATGGCGGACCTGGCGGCAAGCCTGCGGGCGGCGGGAAAACTGTCGGAAGCCGCCGAGCTGGGCTTCCGGCAGGCGGCGGCCGCGGCCGGCGCCACGGCCGAGGGCGCGGCGGCCGAGGCGGCGGACGCGGAACGGCGGGTGTTCACGGCGATCGGCGTCATGCCGCCGCCGTCGCCCGTCCGGATCGAGTGCGGACCGGCGTTCGCGCTTCTCGACGGCGCGGAGTTCGACGCCCTGCTGTGCATGGCCCTGACGAACAACCCGGCGCTTAATACGGCCCGGGCGGCGGCGGCCGCCGCCAGGGCGGAAGAGCGCCTGGAGCGCGCCCGCCGCTGGATGGATCTGCGCGTGGCGGGCGCGGCGCGGCAGATCGAGGCCCGTCGGCCGGACGGCACGTCGGGCGCGGGTCTGGGCGGACAAGTGGGCGTGGACCTGCCGCTGTGGGACCGGAACCAGGGTAACGTGACGGCGGCCCGGCACGCCGCGCGCGCGGCGGAAGCGACGGCGCGGTCCGCGGAAGTGGAGACGGCCGCGGCGGTTTCACGCCTTCTGGCGGCGCACCGCGGCAACAGGGCGCTGGCCGAGGCCTACGACCGGGAGATCGTCCCGCTGGCGTTGCGCCGCGACGAGTTGGCGGCCGGCGCGGCGGAAGCGGGCCGCGCGTCGGCAATCGAACGGCTCGACGCCCGGCGCGGGCTGCTCGCCGCCACGCTGGAGCAGGCGCGCGCGGTCCTGATGGCGCGCCTGTCCGCGATCCAGCTCGAACGCCTGCTGCAGGCGAACCCTCCCCCGGGGATTCGCGAGCGCGGCGCGGCGCCGGAAAGGGGCGGCCGGGATGCCGCCGGGCCGTGATCGGCAGCGGGGTTCCGCCGCCGGCCTCCGCGTCGAGGCCGCAAGGCGCGAAGGCTATCGCCTGCTCAACACCTCGCGCTCGTAGCGGCGGACCTCGTCCAGCCAGCGCAGGCCCGCGGGCGCGTCATGCTTCAGGCAGAAGTAATCCCACACCGCGCCGGCCGGCAAAGCCTTGACGTGCTCAAGAATGGCGAGGCGCGCGGTGAAATCGCGCGCGGCCTCGGCTTCGCGGAGGCGCGCGGCCGGCTCCAGCAGCGCTCCCAGCAGCGCCTGCTGCGTGCTGCGCGTGCCGATCACCCAGGCCGCGATGCGGTTGATGCTGGCGTCGAAGAAATCCAACCCGATGTGCACGCGCCGCGTGAAGTCGCCGCGCACGATCTCCTGCGCGATGGCGCGCAGGTCGTCCCCGAGGATGACCACGTGATCGCTGTCCCACCTCACGCCGCGGCTGACGTGCAGCAGCACTTCGTCGAGGAAGAGCAAGATCGCGGAGAGCTTGTCGGAGATCGTTTCGGTCGGGTGGAAATGCCCGCTGTCCAGGGTATAGAGGAGCCTGTTGGCGACGGCGTACGAAAGGTAGAACTCGTGCGATCCCACCACGTAGCACTCCGACCCGATTCCGAAGAGCTTGCTCTCCACCGCGTCGCGCAGCACCGAAGCGTCAGCCTTCTCGGCGAAAACCCGGTCCAGAGATTCCTTGAGCCTTTCGCGCGGGGCCTTGCGGTCGGCGGGGAGATCCTTGTAGCCGTCCGGTATCCAGACGTTGTTCACGCAGGGCGAGCCGAGGGCGCGTCCCACGGCCGCGGCGATGCGGCGGGCGGCGATACAGTGCGCGATCCAGAAATCGCGGATGCCGCGGTCCGGATGCGCCAGCGTAAGGCCGCCGGCGGCCTTGGGGTGGGCGAAGCAGGTGGGGTTGAAGTCCATGCCGATGCCCTTCGCCTTCGCCCAGGCGATCCAGGCGGCGAAATGCTCGGGGCCGATGGCGTCGCGGGACACGGCCTTGCCGTCGAACTCGCCGTAGAAGGCGTGGAGATTCAGGCGGAGCTTGCCCGGGATCAGCCCCATGGCGCGGTCGAGGTCGGCGCGAAGCTCGGCGGGGGTGCGCGCTTTGCCGGGATAGTTGCCGGTGGCCTGCAGCCCGCCGTCGCTGAGGCTGCCGCCGAGGTTTTCGAACCCGCCCACGTCGTCGCCCTGCCAGCAGTGCAGGGAAATCGGCACGTCGGCGAGCCGTTCGACGGCCTGCGCCGCGTCCACGCCGATCGCGGCATACTGTTCGCCAGCCAGCTCGAAGGCCTTCTCGATGCGTTGCGTATCGCTCATGACGGAATCCTTTCGGGTCGCGATTGAAAACGGGCGGTCCCGTGAAAACGGAATGCTTATAACAGAAGCCCCCGCGCTTTGGCCAGCGCCGGTGATAACACCGGGCAACCCCGGCTGGGCCCCGGACGAGGCGGCCGACAGGAGCCGCGAGGCCGGCAACGGGCGGTTGCGCGCGGCCATGCAGGCCGTGCGGGCGCTGGGCAACCCCGACGTCTTTTTCGGCATCGAAACCGACCTGTCGCGGGACGGCCGGCCGCTGCACGACCCGCGTTTCACGGAAGACTTCGATGTGATCCTCTACGGCGACCACTGCCTGGAATGGGTCGCGAAGATGGATTCGGTCAAGGATCGTGTGCGGGCCTGGCTGGATCATGTGGACGCCGTGCTGGCGCGGCCGGATCTGGACGTGTTCGCGCATCCGTTCCGGGAGTTGCGGGCAATCAGCAACAACGAGGTCCCGGCGGAGGCGGTCGCTGGATTGTCGCCTTCCGGCTTGCTTTCCGTTTGGCGCAATGCTAGTGGCTTGCGACTCGTTGTTGGAAGAGAGAGTCGATGATGCCACCAGGGCCCTCAGCAGGCGGGAGAATGCCGGCCTTTCCTGCGCCTGATCTTCTTGGCCGGACAAGGAGGATTCCGATGCCTCTTCTCACGATCCTGACGATTCTTCTCGCGGCCGTCTCCGTCCGTGCCGGTGCGCCGGCGGAAAAGAAGATAACCCCGTCGCGGGCCGACAGCCCGTCCTACGACGGCGTCAGGGCCGACATCGACGGACACAAAGAGAAGAGGGTGACGTGGAAGGCCATTCAGTTCACCCATGTGGAGACCAGGGACTCAGAGACCGGCGAAGCCGTGCACAAGTTCACGTTCGTCGCCGCCGACGCCGTCGGCGCGTTTGGCGACACGACAAGAGCGTTTGCGTTCAGTTTCACGGGCAATATTGACGCCGTGGACACGGCGGCTTCCAAAGCGCAGAACCTGGCACAACCGGAAGCCAACAGGGTGCGGCAGGTTTCCGGCGAAATTGTCGGCGCCGTGGAGTTCGAGCATCCCACGGGAAGGGTCTACCTGATTCCGGAGCTTGACGACGTGGTGATCGACGTCCTGCCCGACGAAACGGAGAAGGCCACGGACACGAAGGAATAGGGGCGCGCCCGGCGGCTCGGGCCGACGAAGGGCGGCGATGCCGAAGGCCCCGATCTTGAAATCACGCCTGTTTGAGAACCGAAACATCGCAACCTCCCTCATGGCTGTACCGTAAGCGCCACCGTGTGGGCGGTCTTCCGGTCGAACACATCGCGGGCCGTCAACACGTAGGCGCCGAGCGGGTCGTTGAAAGCAACGGGGAACGGCACCTCCTTTGGCTCGCGGCCCACAATCACGACCTGCTCCCAGTAGTCGGCCGGCGCGCCGTCCGGCCGCGCGGCGGTCACCTTGAGCGCGTGCAGCCCGGCGGCTTCCGGCACGCTCAGCCGCAGCGCGGCGGTCTGCCCGGGGGCCACCTTCGAGGACGCCAGTTCGAGAACCGGACGCGGCAACTCGCGCGGCAGCAGGGCAAAGAACGTTGCCCGGGACGGAATCACGTCCATGACAAAGTCGCCTTTGAACCAGCCGGCATTGATCTTTCCGACCGCCATGTCGTTGCGGAGGTCGTAGACCCAGTTCTCGGATCCGGCCCCCGTGATGAAATGGGCCTTGATCTGCTCGCCGGTCTCGCGGAAGACGGAGACGAGCTGCATGTCGCCGTTGCGCCAGCGCTGCAGCTTGACGTTGCCCAGCTCATTCGGGCCCTTGAACTGGCGCACGTCAATCACCGGCGCCACGCCGGCCTCGGCGAGCAGTTGCCGGAACGCGTTCCAGACGGCCGGCGGCGTGGTCTCGGTGGACCCCTGGCCTGTGAGCCCGCTGGCTACCTGGCGCGTCGGGAATTGCGACAGCGAGAAGTTCAGAAGCACCGCGCGGCCCTTGTCGTGCTCGCGCACGATCCACACGGGCGTTTCGCCGGCCGAGCCGAAAGCCTTGCCGCCGTCAACCCGCGTGCCGGGGTCCACGATCGCGTTCGGCCAATCGAGTTTCAGCGGCGCTTTCTCGCCCGGCAGTTCCACCGTCATCGACGCCCGCGCCGCCTTCTGCCGCACGGGACCGGCGACGCCAAAGAGATCGTCGAGCGCGCCGCGCTCGCGCGGCTTGCAGTGGCCGTCGAACACGCCCGGCCTGAGGTCGGCGATCACGGTGCCGCCGCGGCTCACGAAGTCCCGGACGATTTGGGCCTCCCTGTCGCTGAGCGCCAGGGCCTGGGCCAGCACCAGCACCTTGAACCTGTCGGGCGCAAACTCGCCGCGGGTCAGCGTGCGGTCGGTCACGTAGCGGAACTGCAGGCGCAGGTCGTGGATCACGGTGAACCACGCCCGGTGGTTCGGCTCGTAGTCGTTGTAGGAAGGGCATTCCTGCAGCGTGACGGCGAAGCCTGACGGCATGGAGTAGAGCATGGCTATGCCGTCGTCCAGCATCTCGCACTGCATCAGCAGGTCGCCCAGCCCGTCGCGTACGACCTGCGTGTCTTTCAGCATCTCCCCGGCGATAGGCAGGATCCCGAGGTCGGGATCTATGAACCCCTCGTAGGCGCCGGAGGTCGACCACATCCACCACCACACGCTGTTGGCGCCGTTGACGACCATGCGCCAGTACTTGCTGAGCAGCGGATCGGGTGTGTGATCGTAGCCGAGCCAGTTGCCGTAGACCATGCCTTTGGGCGCCAGCGATCGGATCACCTCGTCGGCGCTGCTGGCGTAGGGCACCCAGAAATCCATCTCGCGGCAGAACGCGTCGATGTCGCCGCTCCGGGCGAATCCGCCGCTGCCCTCGAACCCGATCGTGGCCCCGGGATCGATCTTGCGCATGACGTCCCGCTGGACCTTGGCGTACTCGATGAAGTTCCAGCGCAGAAAGGCCTGCCGGTCGTACCAGCGCGGGTAGTTCCCCGCCTTGAGCGCGGCCTTCTCATCACCGTCGCCCTTCTCGGACAGGTCCACTTCGTCGAAGCCCCCGAACGCGGCGCCCCAGGACGCGTTGAGGGCGGCAATGTCTCCGTACGCCTCCCTGAGGAAGAGTCGGTAGCCGGGCAGTGTCTGGGGTGTGGGCGCGGCGCCGAAAACGTCGCCTTCGTCGCCGAGAGAATAGTGGAACACCCCGTGGCCGCGCGATGCGGAGAAATGGCGCGTTGACCAGCAGAGCTGCTCCGTCGGCGGGCTGACGGTCAGGTGGCGCTGCGCGTTGACGTTGCCGCCTGTCATCGGAACCCAGGCCAGGTCAAACGCGGCAGCGGCCGGCATGGCCGAATGGGTGGTAACGATCGCGTTCACGCCGTATCGCTGCATGCTCTCGGCCATGTATGGGGCCAATGCCTGATTGACGCTGATGTCCCAGAGAACGAAATTGAATGTGTCCCGGCGCCGCTTGGTCACGTTGAAGAACCGGTGACCCGAAGACACCTCCCGGTCGCCGTCGATCACCACGGCCTCCACCGTGACGAGCATCGGCATCCACTCCAGGATCGGAAACTCGAAGGGTGCCGTCCTGACGCCCTCGCCGGTACCGGCGGGCTTCACGTCATTTTGCGCCAGGACGCGGCCCCGGCGGTCCTTTAGCCGAATCCGAACCGTCTGCCCGTGGCCGAGGTTCGTGACGCTGACCGCACCGGCCAGCGCGTCGCCGACCTCGGCCCAGGCGGTTCTCAGGGCGATGGCCTGCACCCTGGTCGAGGCCGTCACCTCAAACGGGGCGGTGGCCCAGGCTTCCACGCCGCGCTCGCCGCGGGCGATGACGTCAACGCGGTAGTTTCCCGCGCGCAGCACGGGCAGCCGCAGGCGAACCGGATTGCCGGCCCGGCCTTCGCCCAGCGGGCTTTGCGCGCCGTCATCGCGCCTGAGGATCGCCTCCCAGCGGACGTCGCCCTTCGGCGCGTTTTTCCAGGCGACGGCAACGGCATCCGCGGGCAGGTCGGCACGCTGCACGGCCGCGGGCGCGGTCAACTCGATACCCATGTCCGGCGCGCGCCCGGCCGCCCAGAGCACGGCTCGTCCCAACCCCTCCTGCCAGTAGTCGTACGCCGTCTCCCATCCCGGCTGGTACGGGATGCTGGGCAGGCCGGGCAGGACAACGCCCCTGCCGTTGCCGGCGGTGAATGCGCGGGAGGCGCCTGATCCGGCGAGAAAGGCCGGCAACTCTGAGATGTCCTGCCGATTGGTCATCAGGCCGCCGTCGGCGGCGCCGATGAGAACAATGCCCGCGCCCGCCGCGACCGCCCTGGTCAGGACTTCCCCCGAGTCGCCCATCGGCCAGGTCGGCAGGTTGGTCGGCGATACGCCCTGGAACACGTACACATCGAAGGGTTTCCCGGCCATCAGGGCATGTATGCGCCGATTGCCGGCCATGCCGCCCAGCCAATGGTGCGTATAGAACTTGTACCAGTAAGCAGGGGTCACCTCGACATCGAAGCGCTGCATCAATTCGATGGCGTGACGCGCATGCGTTTCCATGCCTTCGTTGTTGCTCGCGACGAAGTAGAGCACGCGAGTGGTGCCCCCGGCGTAAGGTCTCGCCCACTTCGTGTGCCGCGTCTCCACCCGCGGGGACAACCGGTGGTATTCCTCGACTTCCGCGTGCGAGGTTTCGTACGCATTGGCCGGACTGGCGGCGATCACGAGAGGCAGAACCGACAGTCCGGCTATGGCGATTCGACGGATACTCATGGCGCCTTCCTTCCCGCAATGTGATCGGTTGACGATAGCGGCGTGCGAAAACGGACCTGGACAAGGCGGGCTGTTTCGATCGTTCCTGCACCGTACATGAATGGCCCCCCGCAAAGCGCCGCAACAGCGCAACAGTAGCAGAACACAGCCCGCATTCATAGGCCGGTGCCAGGTAAAACTGTCCGGGCTGTCCAACCCAAGCGTGCGCAGGGTGTTGCGCAGCTTCGCACAGAAAGACAGAGCCGACGAAGGAAATCGTAATCCGCTCTCGTCGCCCGCTCTCGTCGGCCGGATCGAGGGCCGGATCGAGGGCCGGTTGAACATGGACGAGGCCGGGCGGCTGGTGCAGGCGGCGGAGTCGGTGCGGGACCGGCTTCTGATCGGGCTGTTGTATGGGTGCGGGCTGAAGGTGGGGGAGCTGTGCCGGCTGCGGTGGATGGAGATGGTGTTGCGGCACAGTTATGCGTAGGGGTCGTTGAGCCATGCCGGCGAGGCGCAGGGGTGCGCTTCCAATCGGTTTTCCGGCCTACTTTCCTCTTGCCGTAGGTTCCGCCGGTCGGTAGATTTTCATCCAAGAGGGGTGCCCACTGCCGGCCCCAAGCAGGCCGGTGAGTCTTGCGCGTCCGGCAGTGGCATTTCCCAACTAACACAGATCGGCATTTCCGAAATGTCGGTCTACAATGCGCATGTTCGCGCGGAAAAACGGAATCGACGAAGTGTGGGGACGAAGCGTAGACGACGAAGCGTGGGGACGAAGTGGAGCGACAACGTGTGGCCTCCGGTCGGTTCGGACACTTCGTCGCCCGGCTTAGTCGCACACGTCGTCGGATACGCTTCGTCGAACGGCTTCGTCGGACTGGGGGACTCGGAACGATCTGGGCTTGACCGCATCGCGAGCACATGCGAACACGCCGTCGCACCCTATCGCCGCTAGCGCGGCTCAGGGTGAACGGCCCCGTTGGACTGCGGAGAGAATTACGGAAGAGGAGGGATTAACGATGATACCAAAGCGTGTGTCGGATAGGCTGGTGCGGGGGATCACGAAGTTTCAGCAGGTGCTCCAGATCGCCAAGGACCGGGACGTAAACGAATCGGACACGGTGTCCATCATCAAAGACCTGCTGGCGGAGGTCTTCGGCTACGACAAGTACCTCGATGTCACGAGTGAGTTTGCCGTCCGCGGAACGTTCTGCGATCTTGCCATCAAGGTCGAGAACAAGGTGGAGTTCTTGATCGAAGCGAAAGCCATCGGATTGGAACTGAAGGAAGGCCACCTACGCCAGGCCATCGAGTACGGCGCGAACAACGGGGTTCAGTGGGTCATCTTGACCAACGGCATGGTCTGGCGGGTGTACAAGATCAGGTTTGAGCAACCGATCAACTACGACCTCGTGTGCGAGTTCAACTTCGCCGAACTCGACCCGAAGAACGAAGAGCATCAGGAAAAGCTCTTCATCATTTGTAAGGAAGGACTGGTCAAGGACGCGCGCGAGGAGTTTCACGAGAAGATTCTGACGGTCAACCGCTTTGTCCTCGGCGCGCTCGTTCTAGGCGACGAGGTCGTGGGCGTCATCCGGCGAGAACTCCGGAAACTGTCGGACGGCGTCCTCGTGGCACCGGAGGAAATTGCGATGGTGCTGGCAAACGAAGTCCTGAAACGGGACGTGTTGGAGGGGGACGAAGCGGCCAAGGCACAGGCACGAGTGCGCCGGTTCTACGGAAAGGCGGCTCGGCGACCTCGTGAAACCGGAACGGAGAAGCCAGCCGAGCAGCGGCAGGAGGCGCCCAAGGAGGAAGTCTCCCTCTCGGACCAACTCTTGAACCAAGCCGGTCAGCAGCCGGAACCGAAACGGGAATGACCCCTGAGAACGCGCCAATGGATGAAGCCCGACAGAGCACGCTTTCCGCGTGGCAATGTCTGATGCTGTTTCTGTCGGTCTTCGTCCTTGTTGTGCTTCTCGTGGAGACGGTGTTCCGGTTGCCACCTGAAGTCTCGCGGTTGCTCAGTGCCGTGGACATGGCAGTGTGCGGTGTTTTTGCCGCCGACTTCTTCATCCAGTTGAAGGCGGCCAAGCGAAAGCGGGACTACCTCAAGTGGGGGTGGATTGACCTTGTCTCCAGCATACCCAATCTGCCCTTCCTCCGGATCGGGCGGCTTGCGCGAATCGTCAGGATTCTGAGATTGCTCCGGGGCGTGCGCTCCACACGCGTCATCATTGTCCATCTGTTCGAGAACAGGGCGCGCGGGACGCTGGCCACGGTATCGCTGATTACGTTCGTCTTGATCGTGTTCTGCTCGATCGCGGTCCTGAATGTGGAGACCGCTCCAGACTCGACGATCAGGACGGCCGAAGATGCTCTCTGGTGGTCGCTGGCGACGGTTACGACCGTCGGCTATGGTGACGTCTACCCCAAGACGACCGTGGGTCACATGGTGGCGGGCATTCTCATGATCGCTGGAATTGCCCTGTTCGGGACGTTCACGGCAACGGTTGCATCCTTCTTCGTCCAACAGGACAGCAGACAGGAGGATGAAAAACTCGACGCGGCACTCCGGAAACTCGATGCCATTTCCGAGCGGATGGATCAAATGGAGAAGACCGGAGGCTGCCAACAACCGCCCGGAACACTACGCGGCTAGCGCCGCGAGGACCTTCGGGGTAGGACCTTCGGGGTTAGGTCTCTGACCTTCGGGGTTAGGTCTCTAATTAGCTAAATAACATGCGGACCTTCGGGGTTAGGTCTCTAATTAGCTAAATAACATGCGGACCTTCGGGGTTAGGTCTCTAATTAGCTAAATAACGGCTTGCGCGCGGGGACGCTTGTTGCTAGGAATGGGGCATGGCGCGTAAGCTGCGAGTGGAGTATACGAGATGGAAGAACACCGTCGAGGACCTTCGGGGTTAG
>Ga0194113_10000417_pt1 | contig 55094 bp, 62 predicted proteins | sample TA2MahC200mmetaG_FD_146193 | JGI IMG/M metagenome (GOLD analysis project Ga0194113, IMG submission 146193) | Freshwater microbial communities from Lake Tanganyika, Tanzania - TA2015017 Mahale Deep Cast 200m | ecosystem: Environmental > Aquatic > Freshwater > Lake | place: Tanzania: Lake...
GCCGGGGGCATTGCCGGAGCTCTCGTCAGAGTCATCGGGGCCTTGGCCGCCACCAGAGTCACTATCAGAGTCCTCGTCACCGGAGCCATCGCCAGAGTCACCATCGGAATCCTCGCCGTCAGAGTCCCCGTCATCAGGGCCGTCGCCGGGGGCATTGCCGGAGCTCTCGTCAGAGTCATCGGGGCCTTGGCCGCCACCAGAGTCACTATCAGAGTCCTCGTCACCGGAGCCATCGCCAGAGTCACCATCGGAATCCTCGCCGTCAGAGTCCTCGTCGCCAGCACCGGAACCCTCGTCATCACCGGAACCTTCGCCGCCTTCACTGGAACCCTTGTCACCTCCACTTTTGCCAAAGTCCTCGCCATCCCCTTCACCAGAGTCGCCGCCGCCTCCAAATCCCCCGTTGGGGTCGTCTGGTGTTTCGGCCATGAACGTCAGGAGCCGGTAGTATTCCTCAGCGGTCATGTTCTCTGGGAAGCCGTATGCGGTTGCGGTCACCGGCGCGCAGCCTTGAACGGTGGGCAAGGAGTAGCCTTCCCGCCGGAGACGGGAGTTGACTTCCATGTCAACGGCCAGCCGCCAGGGCTCAAGTTCCTTGCCCTCCCCGCGCTGAAAATGGCGGAGAATCAAATGATAGACTTCGTGGAGTACGATGGTCGCCAGTGAGTCCACCGGCTGGGCTGCCACCAAGTCGGGCCGGAAGTAGAGGTCAAGCCCTTGACTCACGCTCATAATGAAAGGCGATTTGGTTGTGGGCTTCATGTTCAGCGCCCAAATGTAGGAGCCGTAGTACCTCGTTCTCGCCGCCTGCCTGAGCCTTGCTGCCTGCAAATTCGGTGGTATCATCTCCCCTCCTTGATACAAGTATAGCATAAAGTCGCCATTTTGTCAAGACAGGCCCCATCCCAGGCTCGCCAGTCCAACCAGGGTCACCGCGCTGTCCCACGCCTCGCGAACCAGGTGAAAGTTACGATTTTTCGACACCCAACTCCGATGACGGGTAGCGTACTGCAACCAATAGTGGTAACCACGTACCGGGCTGTCCGAGTGCTCCCTGCTCGCCGTGACCAGGATGACCACGCGGTCATCGTGGCGAAGCACCCTGGCGTCGGATGTCGCCAGCACGCCGCCGCTGTCAATGTATGAGCAGGCCATCGCGTAGTCACGCTTGAGCAGGAGTGGAAACTCCCCAGCGCGCGGGAGCAACTTGAACACCTTGTAGTCATCTTTCTTAGCCATGCTACCTCCCAAGTCCAGCGGCTTCGAAAATCATCCGCAGTGGGGCGATGTCTGCCAACGGGATGTTGGTGACGTCGGAGGGCTTGTTCCTAACCAAGACGCTGCAATTGGCTGCTGCTAAGTCCGCGTGGCCGATTTTTGCCGCGTGGCTCATCACCTTGAACGCCTTCAGCCAATCGTCCTGGTGACCGTCCAAGACGTAGGCTACCAGACCGCTGAGCATTGCGTGAACCCTGTCGCCGGCCGTCTCCGCCTCAATCAGGCTGGGCTTCTTCAGCAACTCTTCTGGGGTGGGCAGGTCAAGACGCTCCACGAACTGAGCCAGCTCAAGCGCTGGCCCCTGACCAACGCAGCCGGCCAGCAGGTTAATGCCGACGTCGGAGCCAAGTTCCCAGCCAAGAGACGCCACCGCGCCAGCCAGTTCCATTGCGTTGCTCCATGACCTGCGGGACGGCCACGCCTTCCCAGCCTTGGCGGGGTCTTCAGGTCTCTGCCTGACCAACTCGCGGCGAGCGTCCAGAAACGAGATGACCAGGGCCGTCGCGGCAGAGATGTGGTCAGTCCAGTTAGCGGACAGCTTGGGTAGCTCAGAAGGCTTCTGCCAAATGCCCGTAAGACACCCTTCGCGCCAATCGTCATGAGACGTGGCGAATTCGAGGTGCACAAGCCGGTTTGCGACCGGGGCAGCCAAGTCGTAGCCATCGGTGGCAATTTCGGGGGGATTCGCGATTGCGAACCGGCGCACGTGCTCAGGGAGAACGTAGTCGCCAAGTTCCCGGTCCTGAAGCAGCGCCATCATAGGGGCTTGCATGGCGGGCCGGGCGCAGGTCAGTTCGTCTAGAACGATAACAGACGGGTTGTGCTCAGCGAGTTGTTTGCCGAGGTAGCTCGGCATCGAGTGGACGTAGCCGTCCACCGGAACCGGCAGAGACAGGTCGCAAGGGTCGTGCCGGGAAGGGATGAACACCTGAGCGTAATATCCCATCTGCAAGGCGACGTTCTTGACCATGGACGACTTGCCTTCGCCGGAGTCGCCCCACAAAATAGCGGGCCGGTTTGCCTGCAACGTAATGGCTATGCAGGCCGCCAGGACCTGACCCTGCCTGTTAGAAGAACCAGTCTCCAAAAGTGACACGTTACCCCTCCTCGACTAGGATGGTGGCTTAACCACCTCCCCTATAGTATAGCATATACTGCCTATTTTGTCAAGCGTTTTGACTGATTTTTCGCAAAGATTCTAACTCCATCATTAGAATTGAGGTACTCCTCAGTGAATCGCTGCAAGTCCGCCGTCGCCCTGACAAACGCAGCCACAGCCTCCTGGTATTCAGCAGAGTCCCTGCCACTGGCTTTGGCCCTGGCGTTCAGTTGCCTGCCCGCCTGCCCCCAAGTTTCCAGCAGATCCAGGGCAGTATCACCCCATGCCTTCATTCGTCCTCCTCAGCTATGTACGGGCGGATGTCCCCGCCTGTTATCCTCATCGTGTTTCTGCCAAACCTGCTCAGCAGGTAGCCCTCCACGCCCGCGTCATCGTTCCAAGCGGCTACGGTGAGCAACCTGTCTCTGTGAGTGTAGCGAAAGTCCACAACCCTGAACACGGTCTCGCGGGCCCAGTCAGTCAGCCGGGCCTTGTCTATCTCGTCAAGAGCCAGCACGGGCACGTCGAGCGTCTGGTCAAAAAACTCGCGGACGGGCCTGGGTCGCTCAGGATTATACGCCTCGCGAAACCTGCCGAGAAGGTCAGGCAAGTTCTGGTACATGGCCGGGGTTCTAGCGCGAACCATCTCGGCAACCACTGTTTTGAGGATGTGTGTCTTGCCACATCCAAAACCTCCCTGTACCCCAAAGACGCCTGCCTTGCGCCCAAGCATCAGGGCCAGGTAGTCAAACAGCCCATCCCTGCCGGGGATGTCAAGTATGCCTGAAACGCTTAGCCCCAGGTCGCTGCCGCGCAGGTTGCTGCGCATGACAAACTGGGCGGTAACAAGCTCGGAGTTGTGAGTGCACTGTATGTAATGCACCCCCCATTGCCCGAACCCCTGCTGCCCAGGCGATATATCGTCGCGCCGCAACCAGCCAGGCGCGCCCGTGTCCATGTGGCACAACGCGCATATCATGTTACCCCCCTGATTTTTTGTATCGTCTCGGCATCTATCCGAGGAGCCTCGTGGAATGAAAAAGAGGCCCACTCCGCACGAATCTGCCCAGGGTGCGGGCGGCTTCCCTGCTTGCCTCTCCAGTCGTAACGCCTCCACCAGATAGCGAAGCGCGCCAGTGATTCGGGAGACTCTCCCTGCTTCACCAAAAAGCCGACCAGAGAGTTGAGCATCTGCCGCTGACGCTTGGTCAGAGTCGCCATGTCATACCCACAGACTTCACAGGCCTTAACGAAAAGAGAACCCGCAGGGGCCTTCTCCGTAGGAGAAGGCGAGCTATCTTCTAAGCCAGGCTTAAGGCTCTTAGGCTTAAGGCTCTGAGTATTTCGCTTATTTGACGAAGTACTCACCGGAGTATTTCGCCGTTTTGACGAAGTACTCGCCGATTCTACTCTCTCACAATATTGTGGGAAAGTACTCTCCTGCTCTACTCTCTCACGGTGTTGTGGGAGAGAAGCGTTGCACTCATTTGCGAAAGTAACCAGGGCGTCGCCCCCAGGGCCCACCCCTGCGCTAGCCTCTTCAGCAAGGCAGGTATCCTGCACGCCAACCCGAGCTTCCTCAGGGGCGTGGGAGCCAAGTGCGGTGTCCTCTGTGGGACATTCCGCGTTTCTAATTCCAAAATTAGAAACAAACCAATCGCAAATATCCTGGCGGGCCTCCCCGCACAGAATCGGCGCAACTCCGTTGTGACGGATAGTAAACGTCGCCAGGCCCATGTCTTCAAGTTGTTTCCTGGCCCTGTCCAGCGAGGACAGGCTAATACCCAAGTCGTCGGCCATAACCTTGCGACCTGGGCAATCGCCGTCCAAAACAATGATGTACGAAAGCAACGCAGCGGCAACTAAGTCGCCCGTCTCGCTCAAGAAGCGATAGGGCACTACAAGGGCGTTCATTCCTCAGCCCGCTCCACATAGAACAGGCAGCCCTTTCGCTGATGCTTTGCCTTGCATCCGTCGCAGTACATCTCCCTGGCCGACGACCGCTTCATAATCCAGGTATCGCCGACCTTGAGCCAAATGAGGCGGGGCCGCAGGCTATTCTGCGGCCCCAGGCAATTGTATTTGCTCATGGCAGCACCGGCACAATGCGGAACTTGACGTCAGCCCCGTCGTCAGGCAAGTAACCCTGCTCAGACGACGCCTTGATGACAATGATGACACGCTCACTGCCGTCAGGGAGCGTCTCGAAAGTAACCGTTCCCTCCCCAGTGTATGGGTCTGCGTAAACCTTCTGCACCCCGCTGGCAAGGTCAATCTCCCTGCGAAGGCGCTGGCAGCTCCAGCCACCCTGCTGAGCCTTGAGCAACCAGTCCTTCTTCACGTCGGGGCCGTCCAGCTTGGCGACCGGGGCCCAGTGAGAAAACGTAACACCATCGCCAAGAATGCGGGCCTCGGGCTCCATCCGGCGGGCGATGGAAGCAGTGTTCATCAGTGTACCCACCCCCAGCCCAGTGACCTTGACCGCCTGAGTGTACCTCTGACCCCAGCGGCGCTCGCCAAAATTGAGCCAGTCACCCAAGTAAACATCCATGAGTTGCTTTTGCTCCTGGAGAACGCCGCCAATGCGTTCCCAGACAGCATACGGCGTGTCGTCGGCAAGCTCAAGCCCTTTGTCGGTGAAGCTCACATACTTCTCCAATTCCTGAATCCGAGTCGCGACCTCTGCTGCCATCTTACCCTCCCTCTTTGACCTATAGTATAGCATATAAACGCTATTTTGTCAAAGATGCCTTCAGCCTCTTGCTCTGCTCCTTGGAGCCGTGACACCACGTCCCCTCATCTGTGCGGTGGCTGTACCACTGACCGTTGGGCCCCGACTTGAGCTTCATCGGCACTTGATGCGTCTCGCAGATGACGGTATCAGGCACGTCGCTGTTGCCAGCCTTGTTTGCAGCCTTGTCGCCAGGGAGCCAACGTCTCTCGACCAGCTTTTTTTCCAGTGCAGTCCACCTGTTGAGCAGGGCAGACGCTTCGTCTTCGGTAACATCCTCGCGCAGCGTCAGCAGCAGGTCATATCCCGCCGCTGTGCGCACCTTCACGGTCAGGCTCACTTTCGCCTCGTTCATCGTTACCCTCCTTTGAAATGTTAATGGCTGTAACCCAGCCAAGCAGAAACGATAGCGCCCCGGCATACTCGATGGCTTCGAGTAGCCCGGGGCTGTAAAACGTAGTGAGTCCGTGCCCTCTCAGCTCGGTCAGAAAGATACGCTCTGTGTATCCCTTGACTAGCCGCATGATAGCGGCCTGCTCGTCAGGCGAGTACACGTCCCACAGCGCCACCATCTTCTGGACAAGCAGGGCCGCATCCGCCGTGGCCATGTCTCGCCTCGTCGCTGTCGGGATAAGGCGTAGCAAGGACTCAAGTTTGTCAGCAGGGACGCCTGTGTCCCGCATGAATTGCCGCGCCTCAGGCGTGTCCATGAACGCTCCGAGGGACGGAGCAAGGGAGACATCAGCGTCACCAAACAGAGAATGATAAAGTTCGGCTAGTCCGTTCATGGCAGTGAGATAGTCCTGTGGCCTGCCGCCCTGCGAAGCTCGCCCTCAGCAACCATACGCTCGATGTGGAACCGCGTGGCCGTGTTGCTGAGGCCAATAGCCTTCGCGACCTCGACCAGGGTAGGGCCGTAACCACGCGAGCCTGTGTACGCCGCCACGTACGTCGCAATGCGGCGCCTGCGTTCAAGCCCCTTCTGTGTTGCACCTTTTGGCATAGTACCTCCTGACTATAGTGTAGCGTATATTGCCTAGTTTGTCAAGTCTCCAAGACCTTCGTGACCAAGATACCGAGCCTGCGAAGGAGCTCGTGGAGATGCGGGTTGTCAGACTTTGCAGCCAGTAGCGCTTGTTGGGCCGCCACGACGTTCATCTCGGAGTAGCCGTTCCCGTAGCGCCGCAAAATCCCGCACAGTTCTCGCCCGATGTCCCAATAGTAGTGCTGAGCCGAGGTCAAGCCACCCCTGTCAGTCCACTCCTGATAGCGCTGGCCTGGGACATACTCTCGGAACCCGCGCCCAGACCCCAGGCTCTCGGCAGCCTCCTCCAGTTGTGCGATTGCCCAGCGTTGCCGAAATGCTCTACGGGCCTGTGACTCGTCAATCTCCCACAGAGTAGCGATATGCCGTATGGTGCAACAGTGCCGCAGGTAAGAGAAGGGAAAGCGACGGGACGGAGGGGATATTTCGCGGCAGCAATCGCGAACCTCTCTCTCGTCGGGGTGCCAAATCCTTTTGGAATCCCAGTGACCGAACGTGGTCGTCGGCACCTTATGCGCCCGCCGTTGCCAGTACATGTGCCACGCAAACTCAAGTCTCTGCTCAGGCGTTGAGCTTCTCATCAGCGCCTCGTCAAATGACTGTATCATTATTTGCTCCAGGCAACACAAGTGCAAGTGGCAGGCAACTCGGCCACTATTTCAGCCCGTTCTCGCTCAGAATGAAAAATGGCGTCGGAGTCCTGTACCCATGTCTCCCCGTGCCAGTCCTTGCACTCGGCAAGTGTCTCCATGAAGCCAACGGGGTCATCAGTGCTGACCGCCGTACGTCCAGGATAGAACACGATATACATCACCCCTCCAGCTTTCTAACCGCCCTCGATAACTCAAGGAACGGCCCTTGCTCCTCGATGAAGCGCTCAAACTCGTCAGGGTCAATCCGGCACATTACAGCCAGGTGATAACGCATATACTTACGGTACAACTCGGAGGGATTGCCATCCGTGCAGTTACGGTAATAATCCCATGCCCGAATCATAGCTTTTTGCATGACTGCTCAAACTCCAATCGCACCAATTCGCCCTTCAGGAATTTCTTGAACTCTCTTTCGTCAAGGCCGTACTTGACCGCGATGTGCTTGACCGTTGAGCAGTGCCTCAAGTATGAGTAGGGCCATCTCCTGGAGGGGCCGCGTATGTCGTTGCAGCAATCCTGATACTCGCCAGCATCGGGGAACCATTGCCCTGAGCGCCACTTCCCATATTGCGTAGGGCGAATCTTGCCCTCGGCCTTGCCGATGTACTCAGCAGCCGCCTGCTTCATGCGCGTGAGTTCAGCGATAGCCCCCTCGTACTCCTCGCGAGTCAACAACGGCGGGGGATTGTTCGGGTCAGTCGGGTCGTAGTCACACTCCTCGCATGGGTCGAAGCAACCAGAGTCGTTGACGGGAAAGGCCGTTCCGCACCTGGGGCAAAAGCCCCTACCGATGCAGTAAGGGCAATCCCCCGTGTTGACGACATCAACGCTTGTGTCCCCGTATGGAGCAGAGTCCGCAGAATCAACGGCCCCGTCACCGCCGCAAGCGGGACACCAGAGCGAGGGCCGAGCCACCTCGTAACGGTGAATCATGCGCTCGTTCACCTCTCCTCCTCTCATGTAGATGTGCTAATCCTCGTCGTCCCACCAGCGGACGCGGTATTGTGGATACTCTGCGAGTGCGGCGCGAATCACTTCGAACACCTCGATGGCCACGGCTGGTGCGCTGCCCTCCATCTCCGCAAGCAGAGCGGTGCAGCGCGCTATCTCCTCACTCTGCCAGCCGAATTCGGCAAGAGTTGCACTGATAGCCTTGCCGAGACACCTGTGAAACTCTGTTCTTTCCATGTGACCTCCTACAGTTGCGGCGGCGGCCACGGCGTGGCACACCGGACATTCGACGGCTTGGTATGGTGTGACGTGGTAGCCGTCGTAGTTCGCGGTTTCAATGAGCGTACACACTGCGTCAGTCAGTGGGATGGGCTTGAGTTCCATCGATAACCACCGCTCCCTGTCCCGCCAGCATGGGCGGAACGTATTCACTGTCACATGACTCACAATGCACAGCATCGCTGTCACCCCAGGCGAGCCAATCCATGCGGTCCTCGCCGCAGACGGGACAAGCCCACGGCGCTGGCACGCGCTCATCCACATGAGCGAGGTTAGCTGCTATTACTCGTGATGCTTCCAGTGCTGACAATTCCTCGTGGTTCATCTCGCCCCTCCTTAAGAGTTTGCCCAGACCACTCTGGGCATCAGCTTCGTTGGCTGGCTAGTTCTGCGGAGAAAAACAGTGGTGACATTCCCGCCCCTGACTATCGCGCAGAGGCCGTCGCCGTTGCTTTCGCCAACCCAGACCTTTTGAGGAAGCCTGGCTATCCAGACCTGGGCGTCTGACTCACAAACCTTCGCCAGCCGGGCCTCCAGGTCTGCCACTGAAAGGCCGAATGCCTTTGGGAGCCTCTCGTCGATCCGTTCCCTTGCGTGCCTTGTCAGCTTAGCCATCTCACTTCCTCCTGACTATAGTATAGCAGATATTGCCTATTTTGTCAAGCGTTTTAGCGAAAATAGACGGCCAATTTTTCTAATTTTACGATTAGAAATAAAACGAACGCGGGGCTGGTGAGGCCCCGCGCTCTCTCGGAGGATACGGCTATCGCGTCCGCAAGTGCGCCACTTGACTCACTGTGAACGCGAGACAGCCCGCCGCAATGGAACAAACCACCGCAGCGGCATCAATTGCAATTGCGCACATCCACGCGCTCAGGCCAAGGGCCAACAGGGGCGTTCCCAGGCAAAGCCCAAGGACGACCCAACGCTTCGCAGCAAAAGACAATGCCTGAAACGCCGGGATGGCCTCGACCAAAAAAGACCACAGGGCCCCCACGAACGCAGCAATGGCAATATCCTCACTCGCCAGTCTCAGCAGTGTCGGACAAATCGCTGTCATCTCTCTCCTTTCCCACAAAATATACCCAAGTCATCCTGGGCTGCCCACTGCGCCCAGACACAAACATCTTCCGCCTGTACATGCGCCCCTCCCTGATGGCGCGGTCTACCTTCCTTCGGGTCGTCTCGTAGCATAGCCCCAGAGCCTCAGCCAGCTCGGTCATAGTTAGCCCGTCGCCCCTGACCTCCGGTCCATATCTAAGTGCCGTCCGGTATTGCTCGATGACGTCGTCTTCGGTTGCTCCGAGTTGATGCTCACCCAATTGTCCCTCCTCCAGTGATAGCGCCTCCAACCAAACTCGTAGGAGCCGGAGTCCACAATGAAAAAGATACCGCCAACAGGCGTAAACCGTGAGGCAGCCCCCAGCTTGAACAGAAACTCGCTACGCATCTGCCAACCAGGGGTCAGCACAACCCTGGGGCGTGATACCTGCCCGCTATCCCCCAGTGTGTGAAGATGACTGAACACAGCCACGTCGGGCGGGGCGACGCCCTCCTCGGCGTGCCAGTCATAGAGTATTTTTGACAGACGCGCAGGCAATTGCGGTAACGTCCAAGGCATACTGGCGCGACCAGGTGGATGATGCTCAAAAAGAAACCTGACTCCCTCAACCTCCAGTCTGAGCGACCACCACGCAGGAGAACCCGGGGCAGGAACTGCCCCGATGACCCTGGCCAGTAAATCCTCGCTGGAGCCAGCGTAGCCGACGTGGAACCGAGACCCCTTCACAATGAAAATCTGCTCCGCTACTTCAACGGCGGGCTTCATGCAAGCTTCTGCATAAATCACCGCGTCGGCGCTGGATTCACTAATCCTGCCATAGCGGGCCATCTCAGGGTCGTCAACACCATCCCCATTGAGCACGCAGATAACCGTGGCCCCGTGCTTCTTTTTCAGGGCGGCTATGTCACGCCAGTAACTACAGTATGCCTCCCACAAAGCCTCCTGTGCCCTGGACAGAATGACAGGACTGGGACCCTCTGTGGTTTGCCGAACCTGGCCCGGCGGACACAAACCGACGCTGGAGTTTGGGTGCGTGTCAGCTATGCCTGCTATGATGACGGTCATTGCAGCAGCCTCGCCAAGATAACTGCCTGCAACAACGCGATAGTCACGGTGGCTACCCTGTCCCAATTCGTCTTTCCGGTAGCAACATGAACCTGGAGCCTTTCCAGACAGTTATCTAACCGGTGCAAGCTGGCCTGCACCTCTTTCATGACGGAGTCCGTGGCCTGCTGGTCGCGTTCCAGCCTGAGCTGGCACGCCTTCAGCAAAGCAATCTCCCCGTGGGAGACCTTCACGTCGCCGTTGATTTCAGTGATTTTTTTCTCTATCCTGTCGAGCTGCGTTGTGCGCGTCATCATGCTCCCAGGCGTGTGAGGATTATTTCCAGTGAGTCCGGGGGGAGGTCAGGGTTAAGCGTCAGCACGCCGGAGTCCGCGTCATATTCTGTAGAAACGATGAAAAAGCAACGCCCCTCTACTGGCGTGAAGGTAGGGAAGTCTTGTAGCTGCAAAACACTGCCAGGACGAACCATCGCCAGGTTGACTGAGTGGCCATGCCTGTCACGCAGCCTCCTCACCTTGATACCAGACGCCTTCCACGCCAGCTCGCTGTGGCGGGCAAGGTGCATGTCGCGAATGTTTTGCGCCTGCGCCGCTGAAACCCCTGAGCCAGCCGCAATACGCGCCTCCCGCCTGTCGTAACGCTCTATGGAACTCATGTCCTCCGCTGCCGCAGTCGCTCCAGCCGAGTGAGTTACAACCACGCTGTTAGCCAACTCCTCGGTGCTCTGAGTCAGCCCAAAGTCGCCTTCCAAGTCGCTCATGGAGACGAGGTAGTCAACGTACTCCTGGGTTGCCGTCCGGCGTGGAATGAACTCGGAGATAAAGGCCATGACCTGCCCCTCAGACGGCCCCCAGGTTACAGTCAACGATGCCTGTAAGACCCCAGGGTCATCCCATGCCTCAATTTGCTTGCGTGTGTCGAACCCAGCGTTAGGATTACTCCGAAAGATAATGTCAGCGTCACAACCCGACCTCCAGGCAGGCATATTGACAAGCTCCTGTAGAAGCTGGCTGAGGTCAGGGGAATTGACCAGGCCAGCCGCAGGCCATACGCGGCTCCACGCAACCGCAGCGTGCGACTTCACCCTGGCAGAAGGCCAAGACACAGCAAATGTAGCTGGATTCACGCTGCGCTCGGCATAGAACGACCCTGTGACCGGCTCGTCAGCACCCAAGTCGCCCGCGCTGTTGAATGTAATTACCGCGCTCAGGATGCGGGCGTAGCGCGGGATAGTCAGGTTGCGGAATATCCATCCCGCGTGATAGTAGTTTACACCCGAGGCCCCGATACGCACCACGGCAGCATTGTGGGAGCTGTCAGCGCCGTCTGACCTGTCGTGCGCGTCGTCCGGCCCAGCACTGACCTGTACGGTCTGACCGCCGTTCAAGAACATGGCCACTGTATGCCACAGATTCAAGTAGAACCGTCGGGGCGGTGACTGAGAATCGCCCGCCTTGCCAACGGCCTCCAGGATAGCCTGTAGCGTCTCGTCCTCCCACTCGCCGCCATCCAAGTCAAATCCAGGAGTCCAGACGTTTTGCCAGTTCGTGCTGACTAACGGGCTCAACGGCAATACTCGCTCCACTACCTCGTCGCCGGTCTCGCCTGGGGCAGCGGTGACCGTGGCCCTGCGTTGCTGGAGCGACTCCCAAGCCCCAAACGCTGTTAACTCAGCCATACCGCCACTGCTGGTAGAACGGGCTATGTCGGCAATTCTTCCGGCCCACGCCTGCCCCATACCGCAACGCAATTCCAGCCGATAGGCGCTCTTTGCAAATAACTCCGTGCGAACGCGCTGCGGTATCCAAAAGCGAGCTTCGCGAAAACCGCCCGGTATAGACGCATTGAACCGCAGCCCCTTGACGTGCTGAATCAAACTAAGCGGGTCGCCCAGTAACGCGCCTGCTCGATTGAAAATGTAGGGCAAAACTCGCGCCGGGGCATGCGACACCGCATACGTGCGGGGCTCCTGCCACTCTATGAGCAAAAAATAAGGGGAAGCTCCTTCGGTAGAAAAAATGGCCGCCCACTCAGTTGTGGCGTCAGCGGGAACATCAGCGTTGACATCCCTGTTAGACACAAGCGTGTACTTCGTGTCGCCGGACAAGTTAACCCTCGAAGGGTCAACATCCATCTCGTACCACTGTCCCAAGGCAAACCTTCCGTCGCCAGTGTCAAAAAGGGCGCCCTCGTAAACACCGCCATAAGCGCCGTCATAGTTAGCCTCCCTATTTGCCGCTAATGTCTCCGCCCAGTCCCAGCGGTACACCATGCCAACAAAATCCTGGGTGGACGAGTCGGCCTGAACGCGAGCGCAGAGGCGGGCGCGCACAATCCTGGCCCTGGCAGGGAGATTAAGGCCAGCGGTAGGGATGCTCAAGAAGCCGCGCCGGACACGGTACGTCCCTGCCTCATGCCCCTGCCCAACGCGGATGTCCGCGCCCGCCGCGTATGATGCGGAGGATGTAGAACGAGCCGTTGCATACACCGCGTTGCTCCCCACGATATAGCCGTCAACGTCCTCGCCATACACCCGTATCTGTGGCATTAGCGAAGCCTCCTGTATCGGGGCCGATACTTAAGCCAAACACGGGTAAAGTCCCCTTTCCGCCAGGGATAACCCGTGCCAAAGTTGCGCCACATCAAATTGAGCTTCGCTGGAATGCGGACAGGGGCCAGTATCCAGCCGTAAAAGTCGCATCCTGACAGGAGGCGCTCCCAGTCATAGTCATATACCGTGCTGCCGCATCGCCCTGACTCGATGGAGTCGAGCATCAGCAATGACAGGTAAGGCAGGCTTTCCTCGTTAGGGACTTCCACCAGGCCCTCCATGTCGTTAGCCAGCAGCTCCACCCCGTCCATGTCCACAGGAGAGCCGGTGCTAATCGCCCGTATCCAAACTTCCAGGCGGCAATAAACTCCGTCCACAGAGGAGTCCCAGTCGCCAGGGCGGTATTGCTGGGCGTCAGACGGGTCAACGTAATGGCTGGGTATAGCCACAACCTGCTGCTCCAGCTCCGGCACTCGCCAAACACTGTCGGCGTCAACCAAAAACTCAGGTGTGAACGGGCCATAATGCGCCCCCGTAGCGACCCTGTATCGCACATAGAAGTTGTCTGCCGCCCCTGTCTTGAATCTTCCCGCTATCCTCCAAATGCCCAGGATGCGCCACAAGTCCTCCGGCTCCGCTGCAAGAGGGATGTCATACCGTTTTACACTTGCTGTCGTGGTGGGAGTGGTACGCGCGCAATTCCCGCCAGAGGCAGTAGCGTCTACCTGTGTGGCTGAGTCTACATCATACGTAGCCGCTCCAGCCTCGGCCTCAAACCAATGCAGGGAGTGGTTGCCCTTCAGTGCTCTCTTGCTGGGTATATCATCCCTGGGAACCCCGCGCCGAATCAAGCTGAAGTAGAACTGGCGCGGCTCCGAGCCTTCCAAGTAGTTTTGGATGAAAATCTTCACCCCCGCAGGGTAGTCACCAGGTACATTCTGAATCTCCGCCGCGTTCTGTCGCCCGGAAGGGTCATTCGCAATAATACTGCTGCTTCCCTTAATGCGTGACCAGGGCAACTCGGCAGCCCCAAGTCCAGCCATTACAATGTCCGTCATCTCTGAGACCCTCAGAATGCTGTGCCATGTCCTACAGTCGAGAACGGGGCCGCAATGTTCCCCAGAGGCAGAACAGCCAATGTACAAACTGGCACTCAGGGCAGGGCAGGCAAAGGCCGCAAACGCTACGGGCGTCAGTAGCCCACCGGAGTTACTGTATATCCAGAAGCGAATGCCGTCATACGCCCATTGCGCGAACGCCCACAATCTAGTCCCCTTGGCAAATGTCACCGCCGCGCTGTTCGCTATGTTCGTCCCGTCCGTCATGGTGAAGCGGGTATTAACGCGATCATATGCCAGTGATATGCTGTCGCTCTGAAACACTTTCCCGTCGTCCCAATATCCGTCGTGCGCCTGAAGCGTGTCAAACACAACCAGTATTGTCGTGTCGGTGCGCTCGATAGCTGGCGGGATTAGCCCCCTGGAGTTGAGTACTCTATATGTGCCCGTGGCGCGAACGGACATGCTCAGGTGCGCCGCCCCACTGAATGAAAATCCGAGGCCAAGGTCGCCGTAAATGTACTCAGTACAACGAGGGGTCTCCTCCAACTGGAAGCAGTCGGCGTAAACAACCCTGTTAGCCTTGACCTCCAAACCAAACTCCACCGCCGCGTTGACGCCCGCAAAGCCTTGTGAGTAGGCCCTGTACCAGCCGTCATCAAGAGCCTCATAGAAGGTAGGCAAAGGGCCGTTGTAGTATAGCCGAGCGTCCGCTACCGTGACTGGAGCACCGTCAGGCCGCCTGAGCCAAACCTGCGCCGAGTGGCTATTGACGTTGCCGACGTTCACCGAACGGGTCAGTCGCCTGTCTGCACCGCCCGTCTCTGTGAGGAGCAGGCTGGCAAAGCCGTTCCGGACGTATGTGGGGTCTGTGTTCTCGTCCACGGTCAGGGCAGGGTTGGACGGACTCCAGCCATTATCCCTGTCCGCCTCGTATTCAAAGTCAGAATTAACGCACTTGTTGTAACAGCCGTGCTCCAATGAAAATCCGTTGCCGTAAGGCTCTATGGCCCCCTCGGCTTCGCCAATCCACCTGTCCCACATGGGCTCCCAGCAGAAAATGCGCTCCCCGTTTTGCCCGAACCTGTGCCGAGTCCGACAGATGACGGCCAGCTCAGTGATTACAGCAAGCCTGCCCAGGGTGTCATACGCCGCCCCAGGTATCTCGTAGGTGATGGCGGGCGCATCCGTCTCATGGAAGCCGGTCAATCGCTTCCAGAGCCAGCCGCGACCAAAAGCGGTATCCAGCGACGTCCCGTCCCAGACCTTCACTCCCAGGAAGACGGGTTGGGAGCCAGCCACGCCGTTCTCATAATCTATGGCAGACATATTCATGCGCCCCAGCTCATGGAGTGCAGAGATAACGGCCTGGGATGCGTTCTCCTTGACGTATAGCCGGAGCTTGACGAACTCGCCGTCATCAGATACCGGCTCCTCCAGGGGGTAGAAAAGACCCCAGTCAGCCAGGTCAACCTCGCGGCTACCACAAACGACCCGCACGGCTAACTTACCCATCGTCCCTCAATTCTAATTCCAGAATTAGATTCACGGCGTCCTCACCCCGTACCGGCTGGCGTTTCTGTAGCCACGCCCAACCCGCTCGCTTATCTGTCGCGCCAACTCGTCAATGTCGGCGTCAGAACGGATAGACACCGGCCCCGTGATATAGACATTGGTGCTAACCCCCTGCCCAAGCAGCTCCCTCGTTTCCCCTGCGGGAATAACCAGCTCTGGCCCCTTCTCGGCCAGGAGGTAAAGCCCCTTCTTCGTCGCCAGGCCGCCCGCCTGCATAGCGGGAACCTCCGTCGGAATAAGCGAGGGCCCGACTATACCAGCGAGCGAACCGTTGATGGCTCCGATAGCTCCTTCCAGAACGCCAAGCCCCGACAGAAGCCCAGCCGCCAGGCTGTTCACGATTGACGCGCCAATGTCAAACAGAGATACGGCTCCCAGTCGAGCAACAAAGGCGTCCATAATGCCGAGTATCTCCCCGAGGGCGTCGGGGAACACACTGACGCTCAGGGCGTCCTGCAAGCCAAACATCAGCGAAGATAGCGCAGCCGTCACGCCCTCTAACCAACCGCCGACTTCTACCCACTCAGGGTGGGCCTCAAACAGGGTGGCCAAACCCGTTGGCCCTGTCATCAGGCTGGTGACTGTCCAACGAATCAGGTCAACCACCGCCCTGATAGTGTTCTGAGTCGGCAAATTGCCATGTCGCGCCCCGAGTGCAAAGCGGTCAAAGAAACTCAGGAACGAGTCCAGCACGCGATTGATGGACTCCAGGGCCGGAGCCAGTGTACTCATGCGGCTGACCTGCTCCGTGCTGATGTCCAAATCAATAAACTTGTCCATCGTATAAGAGACAAGCGTAAATAGCTTATCCAACTGGCTGGCGTCAGGCATGGCTTGACCCACCAGCCCCCGCACGACGTTCAGAACTGTGCCAAGCGCGCCAAAGGCAGGTTCGATGCCGGAGAACGCCTCCGTGACTTCGGGCGTCAACCCTGCCGCCATAGCCGTTCTAAGCCCGCCACTCAGCTCTATGAGCAGCTTGGTCATAACCGACACAAAGGTGGCTATCTGGTGACGATTGACATGAAGTGCCTTCCCAGACAGGTCGGACAGGAACCTCAGGGACCCTGTCGCAATTGACAGTACCCTGGTAACCGTCTCGTTGAAGCCCTCGGCTACGGATATGCCCTCGCGCTCAAACCACTCCTGGAGCTCCCGCAGGCCCAAGACCAGCACCCGTAGCACAGTGCCAGTATCCTCGGTGAATCGCTGTGCTTGTAGCTGCGCGTTCGCCAGCTTAGTGTACGCTCCAAGGTTTGCCAGGAAAGAGAAGGATGAACCGAGCGCGCTCATCAGGGAGCCGATTGCCTCCGCCCATGTTCGCGCCGCTTCCACTCCTTCCATATTGAATCGCTTGCCTGCCTGAACGAGTACAGGCAATACCGACAGGACGTCCCCCACAAAAACAGTTGCCTTGTCAGCCAGCCCGGATACAGACTCGAAGGCAGCCAGCCCCTTCAAGAATGAAAAAGATGCATTCAGGGAGCTGAATAGCTTGCCAGTCCCATCGGCCCATTCCCCCGCCGCCTTGAGGCCCTCAGTGCCAAAGCGCGTGCCGGCATCTACAACAATCGGCAGAATGGCGAGGATGTCTCCAATGAGCGTCTGCACTCTTATCGCCGCATCAGTAAGGCCCTGATAAGCGCCTAACTCGCGCATGAAGTTGAACCCGGACTGGAGACTGCCGAATATGCCCCCTGCTCCCTCTGCGAACTCCCTGGCTGCCTGAATTCCGTCAAGCCCGAAAGAGGCCGCTAGCGCCCGCAGGTGGGGATAAATGGCCGCCACGTCCATCGTAAACGCCTGGATACGAGCCAGCAGATTACTGGGAGTGACGTACTCTGCCAAGGAGCGCATGTAGGCAAAGACAGAACTCAGCGAGTTGAATATGGCCCCTGCGCCTTCCGCCCAACCCCGCGCGACTTCCATACCCTCCAGGCCGAGCCTTCTGCCCAAGTCACGCAGGGAGGGATAAGTCGCGGCAACGTCCTCACAGAACCTCCCTATGCGGGCCAATAAGTCAGCGGGGGTCGTGTACCCTGCCAACGCTTGCATATAGTTGAACACAGAACCAAGGGCGGAGAAGATAGCCCCGGCGCCCTCTGCCCAGCCCCGCGCAACCTCCAGGCCGTCAACGCCAAACGACAAGCCGAGGGCCTTAAGCGAGGGATATACAGTGGCTATGTCCTGCGTGAACGCGGCAATCTTCGCGGAGAGGCCCACGGGCGTCGTGTACTCGGCCAGGCCGGACATCAGGCGAAACACGCTAGACAGGGCATTGAAAATCGCCCCAGCCCCTTCCGCCCAGCCGCGAGCCTCCTGCAAGCCCGCCGTGCCAAAGAGCTCGCCCAGGGCCTTCAAGTGGGGGAACGTCCCCAAGACATCTCCGGTAAAGGCCCCAATGCGAGCCGACAAGTCAAGGGGGGTTACGTATGTCGCCAGGCTAGACATGAACGAGTAGGCAGAGCTAAGCGCGCTATAGATAGCCCCGGCGCCCTCAGCCCATTCCCTGGAAGCAGCAAGGCCCTCACTGCCGAGCCGAAGCCCAAGGGCGACAATGTGCGGCAGCGTCGCCTCTACATCGCGCAACAAAAGCCCGATGCGGTCAGATGTCCCTGCGTAAACAGACAAGCTGGCCATGAAGTCAAAAGCCGACCTCATGCCGCTGAAGATGGCCCCCGCGCCTTCTGCCCAATTGCGAGCCGTCTGGTCAGACTCAGACCACAACCGCAGGCCAACCTCCCGCAAGGCTGTGAACGCCACTTCCACGTCGGACGTGAACAGGCCCAGTTTGGCCGCCACGTCGAAAGTGACATACGTGGAGAGGGCGGACAGGGCGGAGAACGCGCTCTGTATGCCGTTGAACACGGCCCCAGCCGACCCGGCCCACTCAGCGGCTATCTCGTCAGACTCGGACGCCATGCGTACACCAAGCTCACGCAAAACGGAGTAGGCAAGTCCCACGTCCGCCGCGAAGGCCCCCACCACCTCCGAGAGGCGCAACACGGAAACATACGTGCGAATGCTGTCCAAGAAGTCAAAGGCGGAGGAAAGGGACGAAAACACCTGCCCCGCCGCTGTAGCAAACTCCACAGCCCCTTTGCTGACCTCAAGGCTTGCGGCTGCAAGAATATCTACTGCCTGCCAGGCATCTTCTGCGAAAGCCGTCGCCTTTCCACTCAAGTCCGACACGGCCACATATTCTGCCAGCGCCTCCATGAACTTGAATCCAGCGTGAAGGCTGGAGAACACCTTGCCAGCCGCGTCACTCCATTCCGCTGTGGCCCTGACCTGCTCAGCGCCAAGCGAGCTTTTCAGCCCAGCGACCAACATCTCCGTCGCCGTTCGGACGTCTGCCGTAAAGGACTCCATCTTGCTCGGCAAGTCCCGGACGGACGTGTACTCAGCTATGGAGCCGAGGAAGTCAAAGGCCCTGGTCAAGTTGCTCAGAACGTCACCGGCGTGTTTCGCCCATTCGGACACGGCCTCCAGGAGGTCTGTGCCCAGGAATTGCGACGTGAGTCTCAGCCCAAAAACAAGACCCATGAGCGCAGCAGAGACGTCCGCTGTAAACGCTTCCATGCGATCTGCGATATTGGACACCCTGGAGTAGTCCGTCAGCTTCTCCAGGAAGGCGAACCCGCCCTGTAAAGCCGTGACGACCCGACCAGCCGTGACGAACCAATCAGCCGCCTCGTCCAGGGCCTCCTGACCAATAGACGTAGAGTCAATCCCCTGCATGAGGCCAGCCATAATGCTCTCGACGTCCTGAGCAAAGGCGTGCGCCCTGGCCCTCATATCCTCTCGCGCGATATACAGAAACACGCCCTCCAGGAAACTGAAAGCCGAAGACAGCGCGTTGAACATTGCCCCAGCGCCCTCGGCCCACAGGCGCGCAGTCTCCAGCCCGTCAGTGCCGAGGGAAACCCCGACATCGCGAAGCGCCTGGAATACCAGGCTCAGCGAGTCCGTCAGGGCATCAGCGTTGTCAACCAGGTCGGCGGCGGTCAACGAGAATACCGCCAGCTTCGATAAGAAGTCGAAGCTCCCCTGGAGAGAACCAATCATCCCGCCTACAGCAGTCGCCCAAGCGGTGTCAAACTCCATGTCCGCATAACGCTCTCCGAGTGACAAGAGCGCGTCCAGGATAACGGAGATGTCCTGGCAAAAAGCCTCAGCCCTCTGAACGATGTCCGGCAGAGGCCGAAACTCAGCCAAAGAGGTCAAGAATGAAAATCCACGCGAGACGGAGTCGAGTATGGCCCCCGTGCTCTCCGCCCAATTCGCCGCCGTCATCACGTCGGCCTCTCTCCAAACCGAGAACAGGGCCCACAACGCCACAAGGACAGAGTGCAGGTCAGCAGCAAATCGCTCCGTGACCGCCACGGCATTAGAAAGGCCAGTATAGCCGGACAGAGCCGTTATAGCCACTACGGCCTTAGAAACGCTGTCCATGACCCGTCCGAGTCCCTGCGCCCAAACGACCATCATATCCCATTCGTAAATCTGCAAGTGCCTGCTGGCAACCCGTATCTGCTCACCGATGGCCGCCAGGTCGAGGATGAACTGTTGTGCCCCGCGCACCGCCTCGGCACTCACCTGCTGATACTCAGACAAGGCAGTCATCGTACCCAAGGAAGACCCCAGGTATTCGAATATCAGACCGAGCTTGCGGGTAACTGCCTCCAGTTGATTGAGGCGGCCAAGGGTGTCCACCAAGTCAAGCTCAGAGAAAACGGTCACAAACAACTCCACGTCGGAAGCCAGCTTGCGTATCTGCCGCCCAAGGTCGCCGGTGCGGTATCCGGCGATGGCCTGGAACATATCCAGCACGTCCTTAATCTGAGCTGCCACCGTAGCCATGCGCTCCGAAGTCGTGAGCAGAGGAGCGGCGGTTGCGTGCGTGAAAGCGTCCTGCCAACGAGCAATAAAGTCGAGCATCAGTCGCATGGACTGATTCATGTAAGTGAGTGCTGCCTCACCAGACGTGGCCCTGGCAAACGCAGACGGAACCTGCTGCAAGGCCGTCTCCAGAGAAGGGATAGCCCCACGTATGCCCTGGGCAATCCCAATGATAAAATCAGCCCCCATAGAAGTGTCCAGCGGCTGAGCCAACGGGCCGACCTTCGCAGGCGAGTGCGGGAACAGCTCGGATAGGGAAGCCAGCGCCGCTTGCACGCTGCCGATGCCAGCCGTTATGCCGCTGGCGATTGTTTTGACCCACGCCTCCGCCTCCGCATGGTAGCTCAGACCGGCGATTTGCCCACGGTAAGTCACAGCAAGGTAGGCGTACAGAGACTCTAGCTGGGCCTGTATCCCCGCAATGCCCGTCTCAATTGTCCTGGCAACCTCAGATAAGGCTCCTTCTTCGTAGCCCTCCTGTTCCCTCTGCCCATAGGCAATTATCTGAAGCGAAACCGCCAGGGCGTCGAAGATGTCGCGCATGATTTTACCGAGTGACTCAGCTAGCGGCAGGCACGCCTCCATTTGCGGCTTAATGTACTGCAACTGCTCCTTGAGTCCCAGCAGGGTTGGCTTAATGAAGCCCAAGAAGATATGGTTGACCCGGCTAGGATTAAGCGCCTGCCCCGCGCTGAGGACATCGTCAATTGCCCTGCTCAACTCAGCGATGGGCTGAATGGCCGCCTTGAAAGCGTCAAGGGATGGCCCAAACGTCTCCTTGAAGGCAATCATCTCCGCTTTGAATCCCTCACCCTGGTTGGTCAGCCATTCACCTACCTGATTCATCACCTTCATTGTGGCGTCGAAAATCCAGGCCACGGCATAGTTGACTTGTTCTGCTTTTTTGCTGGCCGCGTCCAGAATCGGCAGCATCAAATCAAACGCTGCCTTAAGGGGAGCCAGGGCCTCGGCCAGGCCCTTCAGCGTTCCCTCATGCCTGCGTAGCTTGCTTATTGCGTCGGTAACCGCTGAACTCGATGTGTCCAGGTAGGCAGAGACCTGATTCATCACCTCGACAACGCCGTCAAAGAACAAGCGGACGCTGCTCTGAACCGTAGCCACGTCAGTCGCCGCAGCATTCAGAACCCCACTCATGGCAGAGATGGCGTCCTGGAGGGGCCGTAGCTTTGTCCCCAAGTCCTCCAAGAGCCGCGAGTGGACGTCCAGCCTGGTAAGTGAAGCAGATACGTTGCTGGAGTTCACGTCCAGGTAGCCAGTGATAGCCCCAATGAAGTCATCCAGCTTGCCGAAAAAGTCTTCCACGGCAAAGTGCCCGTCCTCAAGCTCGGCGCTCGCCGCCTGCAACAAACCGGCGCCAGCAGAGACCGCCCTACTGAGCAGGTCAAACCCCGCCGCCATGTCTAGCAATAAACTGGCGTGGCGGGCTATCCCAGCGATGACTGCCTGGACTTGTGACTGATATGTGGTCAGGAACGCCGTTATCCCTGTTACCAGCAAGGCAAGCCGAATGAAAAAGTTACTTGCGTCAAACTGTGTTTCTTCGACCTCTTTGGCGCAAGCGTCGAAAAGCCTGCCCGCCAGGTCAAGAGCGTCCACCAATGGAGACAGAGACTCGGACATCTGAGCCAGTAACTCTCCGTGAACGGCAAGGCGAGCCGCTGCGTCAGCCAAAAGCCCCGCCCCCATGTCCAGAGTCGCAATAGCCGAGTTGAGCAGCGTCAGCAGGCGTAGCCCGAACAGGTCAAACGCCATGCTAATTTCAGGGACCTCCTTTGCCGCCAGCGCCATCAGGTCAGCAGCAGCAGAGAGGGCGTCCTTCAACGGGGATAGCGCCTCTGCCAGCTTCTTGAGCGCATCCTCGTGAACCGAGATGCCAGCAGTAACGTGGCCCAGCTCCGCGATGGATGTGTCAAGGAAGGCCAAGATGTTATGAAGCGTTGCCAGCAGATTGCCTGAGAACTCATCCCAGTCCAGGCGCAACTTGCCAGCCCCCTCGCCAGCGAAGGAGACCAGGTCAGCCGCCAACCCCAGGAATTGCGGCAGAGGCCCCAACGCGCTGTACATCTCCTCCAGCTCCGCACGAAATACGGCCAGCCTGGCGGTGATTGTAGATAGCTCCCTCGACCCCTCCAGGTAAGTCGCTATGTCTGTGGTCATCAGAAGCAAGCGGTCGAGGGCTATGTCAATCTGCCCCCGCGAGTAGCTTGCCTGGTCAGCCAGCAACTTGGCAATGTCATCGCCGGCCCGCAAAACGGCGGACAATGCACCAAGCTCTTTTGCCCAGTCCTCAAAATAGACCGAGGCAAAGGAGATGCGCTGGGTAGTCGCGATTACGTGAGCTGTGTTGCGAACGAACCACCAGAAAGCTTCGTTGGTGAGGTCAAGCAGTGAACTGAGGGCGTCAGACAGAGTGGTCTTTGCCGTTTCTGCCTCACTCGCGAGTATGCCCAGGGTATCCCTTGCGAGCGCCAGCAGAGCAACGACGGGGGAGAACGCAGCAATCCACCTCTCAAGTGTATCGGTAAAGTCAGCCTCGTACATAAAACACATGCGTAGCATCTGCGGCCAGTTAGCGGCAATCCAAGCGGCTCCTTCCTCGGTGATTCGCAGCAAAGCGCCGAGGAAGTTGGCGACGCTGGAGCGCGTGTCACTGGCCCGCTTGCTCAGCAATTCAAGTGTGTCCTGCGCCAGGCTGAGTAGCTTGGAGATGGGTTCGAGCGCGGTATTCCAGTCTTTCAGCAATTCAACCGTGTCCTTGTCGAAGGATTGAATCATCTCGGTCAGAGACGAACGGTTTGCGCGAAGCCACTCAAGGCTGCTGAGGGCTATGTCTCTCAGGCGATTGAAAACGTCCCCGATGGCAACCCTGGCGCGCACAAGGCGAGTGCTAAGCCCCTCGGACATGCTGCGGGCGAGGTCAATCAGCGACCCGATAGAACCCATGCCCTCGGCGAACTTTTCCAGGTTGACCCTCTGCCCCTTGAGGGCCTCAGTCACGTCGCCAAAACGCGCCGCGTTAACCTGGAGCCAATTCCGGGCCTCCACAGCATAGCGGAGTATCCCGTCCAGAGCTTGTGTAACCGAAAGGCGAGCAACCTCTGTGTCGGCGGCCAGTGTCTCACCGATGGACTTGTTTACGCCAAGCAGGCCACTGATGGTCTGCATGACCCCGTTCCAGTCGTTCAAGATGGGCCCCATCTCCGTAGCCATCCAGTGAGTCCACTCACCAAGGCCCTGCTGGGCGGGGCTGGTCATCCACTGGCCCACCTGTTGCCCGATACGATACAGCTCATCCAACCATCTGCCAACAGTCGCCTCCGGCAGCGAGGGAAGCTCGGACGACAACGTCTCTAGAATATTCTGTATGGAGTTGAACAAGCTCTCCAGCGTTTGGGCAATGTCCAGAGTGACTTCTTCAGCCCTTCTCTCGGTCTGCCGTCCAACCTCAGACATGCCCTCCACAGAGATAGCCGCGATTTTGCCGTAGGCTCCTTGTATCATCGCCTCCTGGCGTGACCAGTCCACCTGCCCGACCTGCCCCGCCGCCATTGCCGCTGCCTCTGCCTCGGCCTTGTACGCCAGTATGATGCCCTCGATGGAAGATATCTGCGCTGAAGCGAACCCCGCCACCCCGTCGGCTTTTGCGGAAGCAATGCGCAGAATAGCCAGGCTGGCATCGGCTTGCGCTGTGACCTCCGCGCCAAGAGCGTTTCGCAAGCCAGCCAGGATGTTAGATGCTGTCTCCTGGCCAATCTCCTGCTCCATGACCGCTTCCATGACCCACAGAGCCATCTTCTGCCCAAACGCTTTGGTCGCCTCGTCCAGCTCGGCCTTGTATTTCGCCTGCTCTTGCATCAATGATAATTTGGCGTCTAACTCACGCAAGATTTGCTGCTTCTGGTATGAGGCGTCCAGAGAAGCGACCCGCTTCTCGTCGCCTGCCGCTAACGCCGCCTCGCGCTCGGCGTTATATTCCGCAAACGAGCGGATGGATGCCAGTTGCGCCGAGGATTGCTTGTCTGCCAGCGACTTGTAGTGACGAGTCATGACGCTTTGTACCTGGCTCCAGCCGTCCGACCAGGCCGCAGAGAATTCCTTGGCAAAGGCAGCGGACACGGTAGAGACGGACTCGGCAAGACCCTCGACAGAATGCGCTACCTCCCTGGTAATTGCCGTAACGTCCATCTGGTCATCGCCGAACTTGCGCGCTGCCGCCCCTGCCTGGCCGTATTTCTCGGTCAGCCTTTCCACGCCCTTCTGAGCAATGTTCAGTTGAGACGTGTGGGAGAGATACTGCGCGCGGAGATTCTGGAACTCCTTAATCTGGTAGCTCTGGGTCAGGGTCATCTGTCCAGTGGCCTGAGCCGCCGCCTTCACCCGCTTCTCGTACTCCTCGAAGGAGGAAGATGTCTCAAGCGCCTGTTGGGACATTTCCTGGAAAGATGCCTTGTTGCGTGCGTCCACTTCTTGCAACTTCTTGAACCCGACGTACAAAAGCCCGATTGCGGCAACCAAGGCGGTCACAGCAATGACTACCGGCCCAAGAGCAACGCCAAAGCCAATGAGCTTCGCGGCGACAGTCGCCAACTCCGCGCCGAGTTTGATTTTGCCGGTCACAAGCCCTGCGATGGAGGTCTGATATTTCAGCATCGCCGCCATTAACCCAACCCAAACCAGCAGTAGCTTTTGCGCCCAGGGCTCCAGCCCCGTGAACGCCTCGATGATTTTGGACACGCCAAGAACCACCTTGGCAAAGGCCGGAACCAGCTTCGACACGGCCTCAGTGGCCACTTTTGCCAATATGGGCAAAATCACGTTCAGCGCCTTGCCGATGTTCTCAAGCGCCTTGGCAAGCGAGCCGCCCGTCTTGGCCTCGTCCAGCATGGCCTTGATGAACTGCGTCTTAATCTGAATCACAGACTCGTAGGCAGGGTACAGCTTGTTCCCGATAAGCTCCATCAGGTCTTCTTGCAAGCGCTCCAGGGAACGAGACTGCTTGCCAGCAGAAGACATGGCCGCCTCATATGTGCCGTAAATGCCTTTACCGGCATCCAGGACAGCGTTGACCATCGCCGCTACCCGTTCTTGTGAAGATAGCTCCTTGGTCGTCTTGTCAATGCTCTTGGCGTATGTGTCCATAGCCTCAGAGGTCTGCACCATCAGGCCTTGTGTCCTCAGCACGCGGTTGTTCTGAGTGGTAATACCGTATATCAGGTCTTGCATCACCTCTGAGGAGTTACGCATGGTGAGTACCGCCGCGTCCTGAGCTACACGCGCCAGGTCCGTCGCCTTTGCCAGGTCAATCTCGTAACGCATTAGCTGGGAGACGGCGTCCTGGGCCCCTCTGTGTGTAATACCCATTTGTCGGATGCCGTTGACGTAGGAGTCCATTTGCTCGGAGGAGTAGCCAAAGCGACTGCCCAGGTTTTGCAGCACAAAGTCCATCTCCATGACCCTGGCAGAGACAGCAACGCTTTGCTGCAAGAACTGCACGCCGGACGACACGGCCCTTTGCACGCCCTCAGACAGTTTGCGGAATGCCTCTACCGCAAACCCTGTCTTGATAGCCATCTCGTTGGCACTGCCGCCAACGCGCCCCATCGCCTGGGCCATCTTGCTGTCTAGTTGTGACAGGGCCCTGTCAATATCGGATAAATCCGCTCCGAAGCTGACATAGGCCGAACCGACCTCAATGGGCACTACGTTTCCCCTTTGACAAGATAGCGTGGAACTGAGTCACGACACCCTGCCGTCTTGCCTCTAATTTTTCAGCTCTCTCGCCCCAGTAACCACGCGCCTGTTGCTGCATTGAGCGAACGAAGCCCTTGTCGCCAGCCATTGCCGCCGCAACCGCCGCATAAGTCCTGAGGCTCTCCTCGGCCTGCAAGCGGTGCATCATTTCGTGCAATAGTATAGTGTCAGCCGCGCCGTACTCAGCCAGGTCAAGCGGCCCGTAGAAGCGCAATAAGCGCGCCTCTAGTGCTATGCCTGGCTCGTCGCTTCCCCCGACTCGACCTCAGACAAAAGGTCTTTGTGCGAGTCAGTTATGGCCTGAAGGATTTTGCCCCTCTGCAAGAAGGACATGGACAGCACGATGTCTTGGGTAAGTCCAGGCACAATCGTCACCAGCATGGAGGCGTCCAACTCGCTAATCTGCGCCTCGATTTTGGCAATCTCGCCATCGGCGTTTTCGTCACCAGCCGTCAACGCCTCCTCAAGCGATGTCTGTTTGCGCTCGAGCCTGTTGCGCCTACGCATGGCCTCCCGCCAGCGCAGCCAACTGCGGCCATCCAAGTCCTTGACCTCGTATGTCTTGCCCCCGAACTGAAAGGCGATGTTCGACTTGATTTCATCCAGATTGATTGTCTTCACCGTATCCTCCTGTTTCTAATCCCAAAATTAGGTTTCAGGGAGGGCCGAGGCCCTCCCTGTCACGTCTCAGGCCGTTCGGTGCGTGATTACGTACGGCCTCATGTCCGGGTCAACGGGGTCATATGTCGCCTTGAACACCACAGCGAAGTGCATGTGCCCCTGGTCTTCCCATGTGACCTCAAGGTCGCCGTCGAAGATGGCTCGCTTGAGAGTGATAGTTGTATTGTGACCGTCGCACTGCTGGCCCTGGAAAACCACGTCAACGTAGTTATCCACGCCAATGCAGCCGACAACGTCGGACGAGTCGTCGCTAGAACCCAGCACCTCGCTCGACGCGTTGCTGGAAACGCTGATGCCACTGATGGCATAAGCAATTGCCAGTAGAGTCCACTCCACAACCTCACCAGCGAGGAATGCTTCCTCGCGGAGCCGGAACCGTGTCCCGGTAACTTCACCAGCGGCTCCAGCAAGCGTGGGAATGTGGTCGGTCTTGCGAACCGAAAATACGATATTCCCCTGGAGTGCGCCTACGCTTACCCCGTTCACCGTCAGCGTGCCCGTCCGAAAGAACAAGTTTTGGGGCGTCGCTGCGCGGATATTCGTCAGAACAGCCACTTTTACCTCCCTAAGTTGCGATATAGCTCCCAGCGCGCCCGCAGGCCCGCTCGGAACCACGTCCATTCCCTCCGGACATACTCCGCCGCCATGCGGCCTCTAGCGAGAACCTCATCGCGATTTTTGTATGCCCATACCATTTGCTCCATAAGCACGGATTCGTCCCAGCCAACGGGCAGCGCCGTCATACAGTCGGCGTTCAGATATTCCTGGACTCCGCTGTAGTCCGTTACCAGGGCCGTTCCTCCCGTGCTCATAAACTCCAGAGGGATAAGACCAAAGCCCTCACCAACGTGAGGATATATCAGTATGTCCGCAAGCTGCATAAGCTGCACGTACTCGTCCTGCGGCATAGTGCCAAAATGAAAATAAACGTCGGGGGCGCGGATATTCTTGATGCACCCCTGCTGTAGCTTGACCAGAAGGCGGGCGTCCCCAAGCTCACCTTTTCGCTTCAGGGTCATGAATGCCTTCAGTGTTGCCATCTGCCCCTTGCGCCCGTGCAATGCGTGACCGAGTGTCAGGAAGGTGAACGGGCAGTCAGCCCTGCGCTCCAGGTACGGGAACTTCTCCGCGTCAACCCCGTATCCACTGACCATAATGGGCCGCTCGACTCCCCACTGCTCAAAAAGCAGCTTGCACCACTGGGAGGGCGTCCAAATCAAGCCAAAACGATTTAGAACGTCCACCCAGCCCTCAGGCTCCGCCTCAGATTCAAACATCGTGTGGATAATTGCATCCTCGTAAACCCCGCCTTTGCCCAGCATCCAGGAGCGAGGCCAGCCGAAGTACAACCGATAGTCGTACTCGAATGATGTCTCGGCTACCCACTCTATCCCTCCCGCCGCGTCCAGCGCGTCGAAGATGCTCTCCTTGACCCGTCCGTATCCGATTTGCGCTCCTGCGGCCCTTGCTTGCGGTAGTACGCGAACCAGAGGAGCGTCAATCCAAGGAGGGCGGCCTCCAGGCAGAGTAAAAGCGTCATTCCCCAGCATATGTACCTCAGCGACACAGTGTCCATGCGCCAACCGCAGCCGCATATCGCGCATTGTTTGTTGTCGCATACAGCGCGCCTTTGACCTCGTCCTCTGCCGCGTTGCGCCACCACCGCCCGTCCCAGCGAAACAAGCGCTCGTTTACAATCTGCAACTTGGCCTCCTCTGCCATCTTGCGGAACTCGGAGACGCCAAACTGATGCCAGCCAGCAAAGTCAGTGGAGAATCCGACGGGAACAGTCAGAACAATAATCCCCGCGTCGGATAGTGACCCGCGCAACGCCCGTAGCGCGGAGTGAAAATTATCGCCAACCTGCTCACAATGCTCGAATGTGGACACGCAGAGGATAAAATCAAAGTGCCCCCAGGGCATGTCCGAGATAAGGCATTGCATCACCTCGTCATAAACGTCGCTCTGTGGCATCTCCTTCACGTCAATCGCAGACCACGCAACGTGCCGGGTGCGCCATACATGCCGCAGCTTGGGGGCCTCGGCGTTCTCCGCCGCCCCGACGTCCAGACAATGGACGGGTATCAGCCCAGAGTGGTTGTCCAGGTAAGCCCTCAAGGCACCCTCCGCATAGACCATCTCGACCTGACGCTCATCGTGACCGCCCTGGCAATACGCAACGCACGGCGGAACGCCAAATACCAGGAAGGCCCCGTCGCCAAGCGCCCCGACCCGCAGGTTGCTGGACAGGTTTCTGTGCGACTCTCTCATACTACCTCCAAGACGAATGAGCTGTGCCGCCAAATCTCCGTCAGTTGTTGCCCGTGTCCTAACCTGCCGAGGTTGGACAAGTAGTACGGCTCAAGGGCATGTCTGCGGAACCCGTTCGCCTCAAACAATCGCTGCCAAGAGTCCTTGTCCATGATGGTGACGTGGTCATCCGCGTGCTTCCCCACGACGTTCTTGTCAACCCCAGGGATAAATGTCTGGATGATTGCCGCCATACGCATGGACGTGCGAATGTTAGCCAAAGCCGCAGGCAAATCTTCCATGTCTATGTGCTCCAGAACGTCAACGCACATCACGATGTCAGCCTGCTCATCAATTACGTCCGTGACCACGTCGAGCCGGTGGATGGGCAGCAGGGCCGTTTTGACCGCGTATTCGGAAAAATCACACCCCCAAACCTCCCACCCCTTTTGCTTCAGCCACCACAAGGTAAATCCTCGCCCACAGCCGATGTCCATGATGCTGCTGGCCCCTATGGTCGGACCAAAGGACAAGGTGATTGCGCGAGCAAGCCTCTCCCAGGGCGCGCAGCCCATGTCATACGTGCCGGGATATCCCTTCAAAGGGTTGGTGTCGTAGTATTCCTCGTCGTAGTATTCGCTAGGCTTCGCCACGTCTCTCCCTCATGACCAAAATCTCTGTGGCCACAAAAACGGTCTGCAATGAATGAAAAATTACCTCCATGCCACGTTCCTCCCAGAGTCGCAGCCAATCGCCAGGCTGGATAAGATGCGCGGGTTCTTTGTCGGGAACGCCAGGTGTGGCCTGGCAGACATATCCCCCTGGACGGAGAACCCTCTGAATCTGCCGCAACGCCGCAGGCAAGTCATAGACATGCTCCATTGTGTGAATCGAGATGACGCAATTTACACTGGCCTCCGGCATGACCTTGTCAAGCAGCTCGACGGGGCAGCACATCACCCCGTCCCCGCACAACTCAGGCAGCAGCTCGATTGCGTAAAGCTCGCTCGCCCCGGCGCTGCGTAGGAAGGGAAGGTACTTGCCGTCAGACGCCCCCAACTCCAGCATGGGGGTACGCATCTCCTTCGGGACATGGTGTAGCATTATGGAATACACGGTGCGTGCCGCCTGTTCCACGGCAAACCTCGCGGGCCCCAGTTTCCTGAGCCACTCATCCATGTCAATTCTGTGCTTGCGGTTCAATCGTAGCGCCGCTTGCATCATGCCTCCGAGAACACAAACGAGTACAGACAGACGAAGCGAGGCCACTTGGTCTCCGGCTCCAGAACGAAGGAGCCTGAGTCCATCACATCTGCCGCATAGAAAAAAGTTGCCCCTATCATAGCGGAACCCCCTCGCTTCAGCCCGTCGTGAAGCGCCCTGGCCACTTCGTATGCCTCCACATTAGACGCGCCATAGCAGTGAAACGTGGCCCTGATGTCCAGTCGCGGAACCAGAGACACGGCAGGCATCCCATCCACAACAAGAACAACGCACTTGCGCGGCATGGCCGCAACCTCCTGGGTGGGGAGTTGCAGGCCAAACACCCGCGTGCCCACCTGTGCCCCCATGAATGATAAAAGGTGCGTTCTGATGACTGCCACCGGGTCAATCAAGGCGTTCCTCCGACAGGAAGGCGTCCGCGTAATTCCAGATTCGCAGCGCGGAAGGCCACAGCCACGGGTAGCGAAAGAAGTTGCCAGCCTTAGAATGCCAGCCGACCTCCAAGAATAATCCATAAGGCGCAGCGTTCGTATTCCCAATTGCAGAGTTGAGCACAGCCCCACGCCAGCGCATCTGTTCCAGCCATACGATGTTTACCATCAGCCAGCCGGTGTCAATGTGCTTGTGCGGATGCGGCCCAGGCCCGACCCCAGGTGTTACATAGTGCTGGGCAGTCTGTATAATCGCGTCCCCCATGCGCCCAACGACCCTCTCGGCCAATTCCATCAAAGGAACCTTCAAGCGCGCGGGGTACAGCTTGTACGTCACCTTCATGTGCCCGCCTCCCCAACTCGCTCCAAGCTAAGCTCAAGGTGGTGACGATTGTGCCTGTCGGAAAAATCTTTGACCTCCGCCACGTTGAACGGGCCTGGCTCAAATACCGTGCCGTTGGAGTACGTTATGTTATAGATTCTATCCTCATGCCGAACGTCCTGCGCCCTTGGCACAAACAGCTTGTAGCGCCTGACGCTAGCCACCGGAATGGAAAAGCGCTCGGTCTGGTCGTGCCAGTTGAGCCTGCACCTGACCCCTGTAGCCAGGTCATCCCAAGTCACGACGGGCTGCCCGTGCGAGTCCGTGCCCGTCTCCGTGTAGCGTCTCACTGTGCATCTGTGAATCAGCAGAGAGTTGTAGCTCATAGCACCACCTTGACGAAGTACGGCCCAAGTCCAGACAACGCCATGTGCCAGGCGTCCGCCGCTTTGCCTTTGGTGTATGAGTAGTCCCCCATGCGCTCGGACTGATATGTCCCGTCCAGCATTCCCTCAATCTCGTACTGCGCCAACAAGACCAGGGCGTTGATGAACGCAGCAGGGCATAGGCCAAACCAGCGAGGGATATACGTCACGCATACGTTGCACGGCGCGTAGCAAGACCAATATCCAGCCTGGAAGCAGTGACCAACGCAACCCATCCGTACCAGCCAGGAGTCTTTGATGTAGTAGTCCGACCCAGCAGACAAGGCCCTGCCATCCTCGATGACCGACACAGTGGTGCGGATGGTCATAGAGGTAAACAGGCAATGCTCGTTGTTGCCGCTGAAGCACTCAGTCCACTGGCCGTACTGGAGCGCATGTCGTATCCCAAATACGTTTCCATGCGACAGCCGGAGGTTAGCCGATGGCTGCTCATACGGGATGACCTCCAGCAACTCTGCCGTGAACCCGATAGCTGCCGCGTTAATTGCGTCCACAAGCTGCCCCGTCTGAGGGTATTCCGTGAATGAAAAAGTGTGGTCTCCAGCATGAAGTCCGCCAACCAGGGTCAGGACAAGCGCGTCCGCCGTGACCTCAAATGTCGCATCGTCGGCAGACATATCGTGCGCCAAGCGGAAGGCCCGCCCAAACGTATGCCCAAGTCTAGAATATAGCTTCCCGGCGATGCGGTCAATGACGCCCTGGATGACAGACGCGCTGTATTCCCCTGTGTCAATCTGCGCCTGAAGCTCCTCCACAGTCAAGCATTCCCCTGTAGCAGGAGAAGTTGGACTGTATGTCGTTGCCGCCGGGATGACCTCGAAAACGTGCCAGGCGTTCGACTCGACCCCCGCAACCGTAGCCTCGACGAGCACCTGGTACATCCCAGGCGCCAACGGGGCTGTGTCAATCACCGCGTACCAGGCGCCGGTCTCAGTATTGAACTGGTTGAACACAAGGGCCGTCCCTGCCCCAGGAGCGCCAGTCATTCTCTGGTAATACCCACCACAGAAGGTAGGGTCAAACTCCTGCCCCGTCAGGGGATGGGTGGCAATCGCGGGAACCCAAACAACTCGCCCCTGTGAGTACGCCCCAAGATAAGACATTGGCCTCCTATTCCAGCGGCTTAGATGCGCCCATGTACTGCTCTGGGTCGTCTAAGTCTGCTTGAACGGCGTCAATCTGGCCACTGATGCCTGTGAGGGAGTGCCCGCCCGGTCCCTGTATGTCATTTACGATATTGAGCTCCGCAATAGCCAGCGCCGCCGCCGTAGCCAGACCGCTCTGAATTGCCGCCACGGTCGGGTCCTGCAAGTCACTTGTCAGTTTCGTGTCTGCCGTCTCCTGCCAGACCGTGCCGCCGGTGGCCACGCCGTCAACTGTGGCGGCAATGCGCAACGAGACAAGCTGCCCCGCTGTTAGTGCAGGCAGCGTCACCGACCAGGAGTAGACGCCCGTGGCGATGTTGGTAATCGTCACCGCAGCCGCATTGTTCGCACCCGCCACGATGAGTGTACCTGTTGGCAATGCATCCGCATTCACCAGCGCGCCGGTTGCGGATATGACTTCGAATTGGTCAGCTACAAGTTGGCCCGTCTTGACTGCCATGCGCTAGCCTCCGATACTCGCCCGACGCGGTAGGATATGCGGCGCTCCGCCTGCCCCGCCCGACGACACTACCATAAACCAGTACAGATACTCCGTCCCCGTCCCGCCCGCGTTACCGCCAATACCCTGTACCCGCAGACGCAGCTCCCGGTCATATACTGGCGTGTACGTAGCCGTCAGCGTCTGCCAGTTCGTGTTGCTCGCCATCTGCGCCGAGACGTTCAGCGCCTCCGCTGCGTCTTGCCACGGCTCGTTCGGGTCATAGATGCCAATAGTCGGGCGTGCCGTCCACAACGACACGCCCGTGAGCTTGCCGTAGAATGTCACTGTCACCGGCTTGCCCGCCAGTGCCCGAATCGGTAGCTCGACCCAGTTCCATCTGTCGTTATCCTCGAACAGCATCTCGTGGATGAGCGCTGGCGGCGTGACCGGCGGTGTGCCGTGCATTGGCGCTGAGTACGCCGCGCTCTTGCAGTATCCGCCCAGTGTCCAGAATCCCAATGCTCCGCTCGTCCCTCCCAGATCCACAACACAGACAGATGTATAGCGATTCGACGGCACAGCGATGGACGCATGTTTGTAAGAGGCAACTTGCGTGCTACTGTTCAACTGTACAGCCCAGCCGAGATAGTAGCCGCCTGCGGGAAGTAGGTCACGAGTGTTGTTACTGAACACAGCACCATGCAGATACACCACGCCACCATTGAGGCCGTTACTGCACCCGCTTACTACGCCAGACACGGTGTGGCCCGTGCCGTAATAGACGCCGTTGCCACACCCGCTCACTACGCCAGAGATAATGTGGCCTCTGCCGTAGACGACGCCGTCGTAACACCCGCTCACTGAGCCAGACACGGTGTGGCCTGTGCCACCGTAGACGCCGTAGTAACACCCGCTCACTGAGCCAGACACGGTATAGCTTGTGCCATAGATGATGCCGTTACTGCACCCGCTCACTGCGCCAGACACGGTATGGCCCGTGCCACTGCTGATGCCGTCACTGCACCCGCTTACTACGCCAGAGATGGTATGGCCCGTGCCATAGATGACGCCGTAGAGACACCCGCTCACTACGCCAGAGATGGTGTGACCTGTGCCACCATTGACGCCGTAGTAACACCCGCTCACTACGCCAGAGATGGTGTGACCTGTGCCACCATTGACGCCATAGTAGCACCCGCTCACTACGCCAGAGATGGTGTGACCTGTGCCACCATTGACACCGTAGAGACACCCGCTCACTACGCCAGAGATGGTGTGACCTGTGCCACCATTGACGCCATAGTAGCACCCGCTCACTACGCCGGAGATAATGTGGCCTCTGCCGTAGACGACGCCGTTGCCGTAGAATGTCGTTCCAGTCCCAGCAGTGCTTCGTATCTCGCACTGGAACACGCCACCATGAAGCGCGCCTACGCCATAATCCACGATATTTTGCCCGGCAGTTGTCGTGCTACAACGGATGCTGATGTTGCGGCTCGACAGCCACACCCGTGCGCCCGGGTACTGTGCACTGTCCACGTTCGCGCTCAGCGTCAACGTCCCGGCAGCGATAGCGTTCAACTGCACTCGCTGCTGATCATATATCTCAGGCGCTGCTGCATCTACGAGCACTACATAGTCATGCCCGTCCATCGTCGTCCAGCACGGGTCACCGGTAACGTCGTCCAGCACGTTTACCGTGGCCGTGCCCGTGTTGGTGTGTCCGTCGTATAGTTCTATCGTGCCGGTTCCGGCGCTGGTAATGTCTACCGCCGGGTCACCAGCGAATTGGCTCAGCTTCAAATCCGCCCCAGACGGCGAACGCACATAGTAGACCGTATCCGCTGCCAGGCCGCCAGGCAGTGTGCCACTGGACCTTACCATAACCCGCGTGTTGGCCGTCCATCCGTGCGCGGCAGTCATGGTGATGACGTCCGTAGCAGTGTTTATGCTGGACACTGTTTTGAGTGTGTTGTAGACGCGGGCGCTCGTGTATATCGGCTGCGTGCAGTACAGAGCGATGTCCAGATACAGCGCGTTGATGTACGCAGTGGTGACCAGATCAATGATGGCTTTGCGCCCGAACGGCAACGCCCCGCTGTTGCCCCACGCGCCGTCAGAGTTGGCTAACAGACGACCGAAGACAGTGTGGGCCGTGCCTCGCAGCTGCGTACCTGTCTTGATCTTTAGATGATACGTACCATCCACATCGTACTTGAAAACCAGCATTCCCGGCGTGCCCGCAGCAATACCAGTAATCGTCACTCCCGCCATGCCGTTGGCGAACGCACTCTGGTCAACATCGAAGACAACCGTGTGTCCAGCAGCAATAATGACAGTGTCGTTGTCAACCGGAATACCAGAGTCCCAAGTCGCCGGGTTGCTCCAGTTGCCAGACGCTACGCTCGTTATGGTCGCCACTGCCGCATCCTCTCTGCCAAGCCTATTAGCCTCGCGAAGGTCGGCGCGACGGCCAATACATCCTGCCGTACACCCTCAGGCGACTGTGACCACTGCGCCAGCACGGCGGCGATGCCCGGCTCGGCCATGTAATCGTTGATTGTGTCAACAGCGGAGGCAATCTGCTTGAGCTTCCCCGGCGTCAGTTTCAGACTCAACTTGACTTTCTTCACTCGCCCTCGATCGCATACTCTACCCGTTCTGGCAAGCTGGCAACCCACGCGGCGATCGCTGCCTGTACATCGGTGGGTTTAGTTGCAAAGTGCACGGTCTGACAGTCGCCGTTAGCCAGCACGCGCACATCGTAGCCGTCGCTCACGGTATGTTGCGACAGTACACGGAACTCAATCGCGCTCATCTCTGTATAATCTCCGCGATGAACCGTATCAGCAACTGCGATAATAGAAACACAATGATCCCAACGCTTATTATCTCTAACATGCGTTCGTCACCCCTCTCCTCACAGCTTATCCCGCACAATTCCAGCCACCGCGCTCACTGCGAGCCACAGCATCACCAGCTCAGCAAAGCGCCCGGCCAACACGACAAACAAGCCGACGTAAAGAGCCGTGCACCAATGGCAATCCAGCGTCTTGGCGACCCTGTTTGTGGCTATTGTGATCATCTCCCGTCTGCCGTCCACCGCCACCCACTTGCGCTGCAATCCGCACAATTTGCGAATCCTGTAGCCTATCTCCAGCGGGCCAGTCTCCTCGGTCAGGAGTTTCGTCAACCGGAATGTAGCCAAGGCGTATATCAGCAGAATCACTCGGCCTCCTTCAGGGACGGTGCGATGGGCGGCTGAGCGTGGTTCAGCGCGTTTTGTGTTATCGGCATATCTACCGGCTCCGTCGGTTGCTGCTGCTCCAGGGTCATGTCCCCCAATCCAAGCAGCCAAGACGCGTCGCGGGCGTCAGCCGCAAACACCGCCCTGTTGGGATGTGAAGATATTTGGTACTGCTTCTTGGACACAGGCCCCACCACCGTAAATGTGCCCGTGCGGTTCCCTGTGTAGCGCAGGATGACCAGGCCCTCTTGCATTGTGATAGCCGCCTTCTGTCCCACCTCACGGGCAGGACGTGATTTCTTGCATCAGCCCATTGTTTCTAATTCCAAAATTAGATTGTTCCAGCCGCCTCTTGGCGGTAGAACTCATAGACGGGTCGAAACTTGTCCCAAAGCTGAGCCTTAATCTGTTCCCGTCGCGAATCGGCCTGCTCCCTCATGCTCCCGTCTCGCTGCCTGTACCAGAACAACGGCTCAGCAACCTTGACCCCATACCAGCCCCGTGTGCCCGCCATTATCCAAAAGGCGTAGTCCTCCCAACCAAGGGTAAAGTCCTCGGGGTATCCCCCAATCTCCTCCCACATGCAGCGGGGGTATAGGGATGTAGCAAACATCATGCCCCGCTGAAGCATGGCCTCAAAGCTGTACTCCGGCTGGACGTGAGTGGTTTTCGAACCATCGTCCCGGAAGGCGACAAAGTCGGTATAGACAATGTTTCGCCCGTTCTGGGCAGCCAGCGTCCTCTCCAGAAAAGTTGGGGCGATGGCATCGTCTGCGTCGAGAGGCAGAATGTACGTCCCCCTGGCCCGGCTTACCCCAGCGTTACGCGCCGCCGGAAGGCCCTTGTTGCGCTGGCTGATGTAGCGCACCCGCGGCTCATCCTCGTATGCCCGCAATGCCTTGCGAGTATCCCCAGGCGAGCCGTCATTCACAACGATGCATTCCCAGTCCTGGAACGTCTGCCCGATAACGCTGTCCACCGCCTGCGCGAGGTATTGCTCATGAGCGTAGCATGGAATGATAATACTCACAGTGGGTTTGTACACTCTGGGGTGATACGCATTCACCACCGCCCGCAGTCGGGCAACCTGGCTTTGGCTCTCCGCGTTGCGGCCAGTGTCATTCATGCGGTAGCCCCACAAGTATTCGTCCACCCACTTGCCAGTGTACCCAGCCTCCGCGATGGACAACCAGAACTCATAATCTTCCCAAGACGGGTTGATGTCCTTGTACCCGCCGGCCCTCTCCCACGCCTCCCTGCGAAACAGGGACGCGCAACCGACATAGTTGCCAGCCTGTAGCTTGCGGGCATTGTACTCCTGGGAGCGAACCCCATTGCTCGTACCGATAATTGCAAAGTTGCTGTAGGCAAAACCAACCCCAGGAGCCATGTGAGGCAACATCTTCTCCAGGTAGTTAACGCTCAAAACATCGTCCCCGTCCAGGCACACAACGAACCGCCCCCTGGCCTTCTGAACGCCAAGGTTGCGAGCCTTGGCCGCGCTGCCAGTGTTCCTGCGAGTGCGAATGGCCTTAACCCGCCCCTTGGATATAATCCCCCAGGAGCCGTCAGTGCTCCTGTCGTCCACGACAATTACCTCAGCGGGTACAGTTTGCCGCAGGGCAGACTCGATGGCGTCCCCGATGTACTGCTCCTTGTTGTAGCAGGTGATTACAATACTGGCCTCCGGCCCCTTATGAACAACGCGCCTGGAGTCCTCGTAACAGGATATGTACTGCCGGATGACCCTGTCCCACGTATAGTGCGCCGCCACTATCTCGCGGCCAGCCTCGCCGAGGCGACCCCTGTTGGCTATAGCCTGCCTCACCGCCTCAGGCAAATCCACCTGCCTGTCGCATAGCACGCCGGGCACGCCATGCTCGAACACCTCCTGCGTTCCGCCGTAAGCCATGCTAACCACAGAAACGGCCATAGACATGGCTTCCAAGACCTGAATGGAAAAACACTCCAGGGTGGTTGCCAGCAAACAAGCCGCCCCGCCAAGCCACGCCAGCGCGTCCTCGCGGCTCAACTTGCCAGTGACCCGCACGTTCGGTGGAATAGCCACCCCGTCCGGCACACTCACGAAAACATAGGGGATGTCCGGGGTCTGCTCAGCCACCCACAAGGCTAGGCGCGCTCCCTCGTCCACCACGCCGCCTCCACACACTTTGCCAAAGAACACGTATCCCTGCGGCTCGACACGCGCAAATAAATCTGTGCCGTTAGGGATGATACGCACGTCCCTGCGCCTGTAGGAGCCAACGCCCCAGCGGCAAGGGCTGGTGACTGTGGTGGCAGTCAAGAGGTTCCAGTAAATTGTGTTGTTGGCCTCCCTCTCCCAATCACTGCGAACGGGAGGGGGATATACGCCGTGACACGTGTACACATCCACCTGGGGAGATGCGGCAATCGCATGACAGTGAACAATGTCCGCTACGTCAGCTTCCACAATCTCTATCCCGAAAGAAGGAAGCCTGGCGCGAAGCTCCTGCGTCACGCGGGCGACCCCGCCAAACCCAACCTCCTCAGGCAGAACAGCTACCCTCACCATATCCTCCTGGATAAGGGGGCGGGGTAGCCCCGCCCCCTTGCATTCGTTATCGTGGCGGAGAGGTCTGAACTGGCGACCAATCCTCCCATCCACCGCACGGCCCGTACGTGTACGGGAGCTGTGCGTATGCAGCCGGATTCGTGGGTGGCCTGCCTCCGAAGAAGTACGGGTCACCCGGCTTGGGCTGCATCGGCGGGATGTTGAATGGCGCACAAACGTCCGTGATTCTACCCTGCAACCAAGGCGTCCGGAGAACCATGCGCGCCTTGGCATAGACCGTCTCGTTGAAACACTCGTTCACATTCTTGCTGTGGGTCAGGAAGCGCCCACCGTCTGTCACCATCGCGCCCTGGACAAGCCTGTCCTGCGGAATGCCTGCCAGCGTACTGGCAAAGTCCTGGTGCTCCATATACAGGGCCCGACCGCCGCCAACACGCCTGGTCAGCACGAAGATGTCTGAGCAGAAGAACGGCGCTTCGGATGTCTGTGGTATCCAGTCATTCGTCAAGATACTCACCGGAATACCGTCCACCTCGAAGATACCCTGGCCGAACGTGCCGGCAGTAGCGATTCGCGCCCGTTCCCTCTGGGACTCTAGCGGGTTGACGTTCACCTCGTTGTACTGCTGCCCCTGGCATGGCCCGCAGCCGCAGGCCACGAAGTCAATCAGGGCGTCTCGCATCAAGGACGTCATAACCAGCGCGATGTCGTCAGGAGCAACCCCGCCCAAGAAGCGGGCCCTTGTCCTGATGCGCCGCACGATGTCCCTGATGTAGTCACATATGCTGTTGTTCATGGCATTGGCGCCCCACTGCACGATAAGTGGCTCGGCGTCCTGGCAGCGCGCCCCTGTCCGGTAGTCAATCACCGGCGTGCTGATGAGGCGCTGAAGCCCGTCAAAGTGCAAGGCGCTTGTCTGCCGGTTGCCAATGACGAGCATCCTCTCGTATGCCTGGCGCAAAACGAAGCTGGCCAGGCTTATCTGCCACATGCGCTCGTCTGTGATTCGCTGGTTTGCGCTTGGCCCGCGTATCACGTATCGCGGCTCAATGTCGCATCCCCGCAAGCCCAACTGAAGCAGGCTGAGGTCTGCGCCTGAGAAGGACATCTCGCCAAAACAGTAGAGTAGCTCGCACTTGCCATGCTCTACCCTGGGCGAGTCCTCGCAGGGGCCCTCGCGTTCCCACACAGGGCTGTTCGCAGACGTCCCTTGCGGCCCAATCCAGCCCATCAGCTTGACCGGGTGGGGGTCAACATCGCTGCCCTCCGTGCCCAACCAGGTGCTCAGCATGTCGTCGGTGATAAGAGTAGATATCAACTCGTTGCCACCACAATAGCTGAACATCCCCTGGCCGTATATCCATGTCTGCGGCTGCAACAGGGCAGTGCCAGCCGCCACATTCACCTTCTCTCGCTCGAGGTAGCCCTTGATGGCCTCAAGCAGTCCAGTCTCAATGCTCATGTCATCCACCCCTCGCTGCCCTGTGCTCCTGAATCGCCTTGATGCTGTCCGCGAGATTGCGGGGCTTGGGAGCCTCGGCAGGTGCGGGAGCCTCCTTCTGGGCCTCCCCCCTGGTAGCGAACCACACCTCGCGCTTAGGAAGCGCCTCAAGTGCAGCCTTGATTTTTTCGTCGTCATTCTCTTTCAGTGCCTTGACCTGGTCGGCAAGAACAACCAAAGCGTCCTTCACCGAGTCAAGGTCTGCGGGCTTCAGCAAAGCGGCGACTTTTCCTGCAATAGCCTCAATGACGTCGTCACTGAGCACGATGCTCTGCACGGTCTGCTCTTCTTTGCTTTGCAAGCCCGCCAGCTCAGCGGCTTTGTCCCTGGCCTCCACGGCCTCCAGAAAAGCCTTGGCTTGTTCAGGCCCAACCAGCTCACTGAGCGCGTTTCTCTGCTCGTCAGTCATCTCCATCTCCTCTGGGGCCGAAAACGAAGTCAGCACATTGGCCGCCCTGCCCTTTGGTAACAGGCTCAGCTCCACCGTGCGGAACCAGTCGTAGACCCCATCTGTGAATTGCTTCTCGTCCCACATGAACCGGTGGGACATGCCCCAGTCACCCCAGTCCTGAATGGCGCTGGCGATTTTGAGGCCCCACTCGTTCAGTGTTCCAGCGGCCACTCCGAAGCGGCCCTGAATGTCCATCCACTCCACCGTGCCGATGGGGTGAGGCATGTGCCAGAACCAAAGCTCCGGCAGCCTGTGTTCCTTGTTCGCCCATTCCGTGTACTCGGCAATGGCTGCGGTGGAAAGTATTTCTCTGTCCCTGTCCTCAAAGGCGTTAGTCCACGCCCCGACCCACTTGTTGCCGATGGCCTTGAAGCCAACCTGCTTTTTGTGCTCCTTGACCCAAGCCTCGGCTTTCTCCTCGTCCCATTTCTCCTTGTCAAACAGGTAGGTCTGAATTGTCGTGGACTCCTCGCCTTCGAGCTTGCCAACCACCGCCTTAATGCCCTTCTCCTCAGACACATCAATCGTGCGGAAAGAATCCTTCTCAAAATCCTCAGGGTCGCGGACTCTCACCCGCACATAGTTATCCGTTGTTTCTACCGGCATAGCTCCTCCCAGGGCCATTCATCGAGCAGGCCCTTGGCTTCCACTTGTCTGTCGGCAAGGCAGTGTTGCTTCTGCTTGCCAAGTCGCATGTACACGTCCCCGTCCCTGGCGCTGCGCTTGAGGCGATGGACGTGCAGCCCGTGATAAGGCCGTTTGTAGCTGTTGAAGTAATGAAAAAGCGCCTTGTCATGCAGCGCGAGGTCAAATGACTCAGGGCATTCAAAAGGGTACTCGCCGTTCCAAGCGTCTGTCAACGGGAAGAGCGCCGCCCGGTTGAACACGTCGTCAAGCAAGATAAAGTCCTGGCCCTGCTGTTCAATCGTCACCAGCTTGGTCATGCCCATTCGCGCAGGCATGTCCTGGGACAGTATCTCGTCAATGCCGCTGGGATAGTATATCTCGTCGCCGTCCACCTGGAAGCCCCAGGTGAACCCCTCCCTGATCGCCTGCTGCGCCAAATCACCACGAATCCCGCCGAGCTTTCGGGCATCGCACTCCCCGTACTGAGTCAGCCTGGCCCAGGGCTCAAACTGCTGAACACTCGCCACGGTAGCATCGGTTGACCCCGTATCGCCAACAAAGCAAGCGGAGAACCTGTGCAGCGAGGAGAGAATGGCGTGAATGAAAAACTCCTCGTTGCGTATCATCAGCAAGGGAGCTATACTTGCGGGAACCACTCGACCTCACAGCACTGCACGTAGCCGAACGGCGCGGTCGTGCCTGCGCCGACCACGCTCTCCACGTCGCCTGAGTGTATGGTCAGTCGCACCCTCTCCAGTCCAGAACATGACACGGCGTAAAGGCCCGATGCATTGATGGTGTTGGCCATCTCCCTGTCGTCGAGGCTTATCGCCGCAATGGGATACCAGACCGACCCGTCCAGTGCGCCAAAGACACGGATGACCGGCGACATCTTGCTCACGACCTGCAACAGGAGCGCGGCCCGCCCATCCACCACATAATCGGCAGAGACCCCCGCGTCCGTCTTACCGAAAAGTTGCTTAACGTCTGTCTGCCACTTCATGTCCCCCTCCAAAAAGAAAAGAGCCGCGAGTTGGCTCGCGGCTCTATCCTTAGTATAGGGAAAACTATTTACTTGTCAAATTGGGTAAAGTCCACCGAATGCTCATTGCTTTCCCCCCTTCACGATTCTCACGACCGGCGCCCCTTGCTTGCGGAACCCCTCGATTATGTTTCTCACTGGGCTCCTCTCTACGCAACAGAATGCCGTCGCGCACCGGCACAATACACAAGACGTCGCCGGGCTTCACGTACTCCGTGAGGTAGTCACCGCGGATGCGAATCATGACAGTGTTCTTGGCGTCACCGGCAGCGTAGGTGGTTACTGTAGTCTTTCTCATTTGACCTCCTTCCACTCGCAGCCAGTGTATCGCCAGCGGGTGTCCGGGTGAGCCTTGACCATCTTCGCCAAAGTCCCGGAGTCGAGCTTCCAAGACAAGCTCGGAGATAGCCACGCAATGACGCCCCACTTGAACGCCTGGTATCTCTCCAGGGCGAACTGCTTGCCGTACTCCTTGCACAGGATTGCCAGGGCCAATTGCGCGGGCCCACTGCCCCCGTATCCCCAATTGAACTCAGTCGAGTGGTTGACCACATTGCGGAACAGGGGCAGGGGCTCGCCGTTGACCGTCACCTCTTTGTCGAAGGCCCCGTGTACGATACCTTCGTACACGTTGCCAAATGTGTATGCCCCATCAGCGAAGCCGGTGGCGTCGCCCACATCAGGCATTTCCGGCTCAAACTCCCAAGGCTCCGGCACAACCGAGTGGTCAGCGTCCGGGTCATGAAGATAAGAGATACCGTCCATTTTACCCCTCCTTCTCTAATCTAACTATAGTATAGCATATATTGCCTAGTTTGTCAAGCGTTTTGACAAAGATTGGCCGACGAGTTTTCTAATATTAACATTAGAAAAAAAGAGGGGGTTCTACCCCCTCATGCCGAGCCGCTTCATCAGCGTCTCCAGGTCGATCAGCACCCCTTCGTGCTTCTTCCTGTTGTACAGCTCCAAATGCCAGTGGCCGTCAATCAGGACAGCCCTGGCAAGTTTCGCCTCCCCACTACTGATAAAGCCGTTCCCTTGCACGCTCCAGTCGCCAGTGGTGCGCCGAGGGCGCTTGCAGACAGGGCAACAGTGGACGTCACCGTCCAGAGCGTAACTGATGACCAGCCCGCAGGCACTACACTGCCACGTCATCGTCCGGCTTGCTCAGGAAAGAGAGCAGTGCCTTCACGGAGACAAGCCCGCCAAATAACCCCATGAGCATCATCGCCATGAGGCCAAGGCAGCCGGGCGGCTTGTCAACTTCGGCGCGCCTGTAGTAGACCAGGGCCTTGAACGAGCCGTACACGAAATACAATACCGGGAACACCAACAACCCTGCCAAAAACTGAATCATCAATCCTCCATAATCTCGGCTCTGAGGTACGCCCCGTCATACCTCTGCGGCGCACCTTCGATGGCTTTGCGTACAGCGGCCTCGTCCTTGCGGTCTATGTCGCGCAGCATGTTATCCAGGATTCGCCTGGCAATTACCGTATCTGCCTTAAGGGGCGGGAATGTGACAAAGCCAAGTGTCACCGGCCCGTCCGCGCTTGTTGTTTCAAAACGAATCCGCATAGCTAGACCCTCCTTCAGTGTACAGATTGAACCCTCCTACCTGAATCATATTTTGAAAATTGTCCCACATAGCATCAACATCATGCTTTTTAGGGCTTTTTGACACAAGCGTTAACTTGCCCACGGATTGCTTGAATTGCTTCTCAGTTATCCCTTTCCATCGCGCGAGCTTTTCGGGCGTAAATTGGGCGAACTCGCGTCGGTTGCTGGCGGGATAACGCACCCATAGCGCCACAACATTCTTCCCGCTCACTATCTTGCGCCCGTTGTCGGCGTGCCCGTGGTCTATGGCCCACAGCTTGCCCTTACTGTCAAATATGTAATTGCCGCCATGCCTGTCGCCGTTCCCCATTACAATGTCCAGCGCAAGCATATCCTCAGCCCTGCTCCTGTTGTCCTTCAAGGACTTCTCCAGGTTGTCAACGTAGTCGGCAACTTTGGCGTTCTCAACAAAATACTGCACCGTCCCTTTGTTCCCCTGAAACGTCAGCTCCTTTGTTTCCGGGACAACGGGGTCATCGGGGTTAAGCATCTTCGCTACCCTGTATGCGGCAATTTCATTGTTTGCATTGTGTCCATATGCATTGTCCGCGTCCTTGTAAACCCCAGAGCCGTCACCGGCCAGCCCAACAACATACGAGTAGTTGATGCCCCCACCGAGCTTCTTCGACGTAGCGACCTCAGTGGCCCTGCCAAAGGCGGTCCCTCTAGGCGCAGCCACCGCCGCTGCGTGACCGGCAGGATTGCGATGAATCCCGCCACCGGGCCGGCTTCCTCCCCTGTGTCCAGGCCTGCCTTCATGTCCCCAGTTACCGCTGCCAGGGCCACCCTTCTCGCCAAGCAATCTCTCGGCCTTGCGGTCGAGCAAGCTACCAAAGGCCTCATTCCATGAGCGAATCGAGGCAACAATTTGCCTTTTCCGCCACTCAGGCAATTCCTCATAGTCCGCTGCCTTTGTCTCCTCTGGAGCTTCGCTAGACACGTCGGTCACGGTCTCCTCAGTCTCCTGTGGGACAATCACCGCCGCGTCCAGTTCCTCCTCAGTCAAACAGTTCTCCCTGGCCAGGATGCGCAGCGCAACCTCTTTGGGCAAAAGTCCCGTCTCCATACCCTGCGGTGGCGACCAGAGCTTGGTCACATAGTCGCCCCAAGCCCCTGCCAGTTGGGCTCTGTGCAAATCCCCGGCGTCGTCCTGCTCATCAAAGACAAACTCTGCCCCTTCGGGGAGCACTTCGTAGTTGAGCGCCCTCTCCAGGATACGCAGAATCTCACCAACGCCCTTCCCCTGCCCTTTGAGGTGTTGAACCTCACCGACAGCCTTGGTGGAGCCGGTGTGTGTAAACAGCCAAAACTCCCCGGCGTCCACGCCAGCGCAAGCGGACAGTGTCTTCACATACGTCTCAACTACATCCTTGCGGGTGAAGCTAGCAGGCGGCTCGCTGAAGGGAACCCACTTCACATCCACGCCCGGCCCCATCTCGTTGTTAGAAGCCAGCCACAGAAGTTTCTTGAATGTCAAGTCTCGGCTGCCCCTGTTCGCCTTCCACAAGTCAAGGGCGTCCTTGACCTGCTGCTGGTTCATGCCCGTCACCGCCGCAATGCCCTCAGGCGGCATATCGTCCAGGGCGTCTTCTTCGTACTTGTGTAAAGCAAGAAGCAGCGAGATGGTGCGGATAGCCCTGCTCACCAAAGACACGCCCGTCCAGTGAGTGGCCTCTACATCGGAGGGCATAGACGTTCTGTGAACCACGTCCCTGCTCCGCAGGGGAACAACCCTTCCAGCCGATGTGTAGTACACCAAGTCGCCGTCAGTGCCAGGAGGAAACCCCGACTCGCCCCTGAAGCGACAGTTAGCGATGTCCAGATAGGCAAGCCCTGTTACAGGGCCGTTCTTGCTGGTGCGGCCCTTCTCAAACAACGCCCCCCTGTCCTGAGTCAAAAAGCAGCGCACCCACCGCTTCAGTTCTGTGTCCCAGCCGGCGCCCTCTCCAGCAGACAGCAACATCTCCGTGGCCTGCTGAGCCAGGCGCGGCTTGCCAGTGACCTTCCATGCCGTGGTCGCCACCCTGCTGACGATGGTGTAAATCACCCCTGCCAGCAAAGGCTCCTCCAGCCAAACGTCCCTGAGCCGCTTGTCTCTCTCCACCGTCCCTGCTGGCGGCAATTGCCCGACCTTGCCCGCCAACATGGACATCATCATGAATGCCTGCCCGACATCCCCATCAAAGCGGCTCTGGACGAACTCAGGCCGTTTGGCTTTCGTTAGTTGCCTCTGTATCCATTCCTGATAGCCCATGCTTCCCCCAACGTTCGCTGTATCTCGCTTCCCTATCCTCGTCTATGTCCAGGCCGTGTAAAAGACAGATTTGCTCAGCCGCCCAGTCCTCTACCCGCCAGCCGAAGCGCTCGAATGAAAATAACAGACGATACCACGTCAACACAACCCAAGCCGCAACCCCGCTGAGTAAGAATCTAATTTTGCTATTAGATTTACTCACGCCATGAATCCCCCACCGCCGCCATCGTCGTCCATCGCGTAGCGGAGGGCGTCAACCCGGTGGAATGTCTCCTTGTCCTGTATCTTTTCCGTCGGCTTGCCGTCAGTCCCCAAGGTACGCTGGTATGATTGTACGTCATCTATCAGCCCAGGACAACTACGGAAGACGAACAGCCTATCTTGCCCCCACAGCGCGTTGAGCCTATCTATCCCCGATTCTACTGATGACACAACAGGCGGGTCAAGCGGGACCCCACACGCTCTCCAGTCCATCCGGGACTGTGTTTCGGATTTACTGCCGCCCTTCCAGACAACGACTCTCTCAGCCCGTGCGTGTTGCAGTGCCCTGGCCGAATGCTCAGCCGTTGTCAGCCCGCCGGAAAGTGTCTCGCGATACACGTAGAATGCCCTGCGCTCCCTGTCCTCAGCCACCCATACCAAGGCAGTGTTCGCACCGCCAAAGTCCACCCCTACTCGACGTGGCCACTCAGGTGGGACGTCGAAGGGCTCGACTGCGTGCCGCGCTTCCTGAAACTTGCTGAACACTAGCCACTCAGGGCGCTCGAATTGCCCGTCGTAGAACATCCTGAACTTGGAGTGGCTCACAGTGCTTCTGGCTCTCTCGTACTCAGCGGCGGGAAAGGCCGGATTGACTATACTTGGCGCTTGACAGACAAAGTAATTGGGGTCTCCACTCCTGGCCCTGTCCAAGACTTCGTGCTTCAGCCAATTCACCGCATAAGGAGTCGTGCCCCCGAAAAACCTCCCCTGGGAGAGGCTAAGGCGTCGCAAGATAGCCTGCCAGGAGTCCAGCCTGAAAGACGGCTGGCCTATCTCGTCACCAATCACCGCCTGAACGGTAGCTGACTCTAGCCCGCCCGGACTTTCGGCAGACCGCAGGATGACGCGGCCCCACATGGGGTCACTCGCCCGTTCAGCCCAAAATCTCCCAGTGTTCGGGTCGCGCAGTTCCAGCACTTTGTCCCCAGACCAATACTTCCCCATCTTCATGCCGTACACAAACACTTCCAGCATCGCCGGTAGCATCTTGAGCTTGAACAGGTCGTAGGTCGCCGTGACCGCCAGGTAGTCCCCCTTGCCCCTGCCCTTGTAGCCGTCAAGCCCGTATATCTCCCTGTAGAGAATCCAGGGGAGAAAAGTAGTCTTCCCGCCCTGCGTCCCGATAATCAGGAATGAAAAACGGGCCTGCGAATCCCAAAGCGACTCCTGGGCCTTGTGCAACCTGAGGCGAACCCCGCCGTCCTCGAATCCCCATAACGGCTTCACGTGGGCCTTTCCACAAAGACTGGCATGGAGAGGCCAGGAATGACCTCTCCATCCGCGTCAGCCATGCGGTGCTGGGCCACGGTGGGCGCGTCCAGCCCCAAGAGCCTGGCCCTGCGCTCCATGATTCGCAGAACGCGGTCAATCGCCCCAAGGTTTCCGTCTCGAACCTGCCCCCAGACAGAGAGCAGCATACGGTCTAGCCGCTCAATCTCTATCTTCCTGACCTCTTGGGCAGGCTCTTCGATGATGGCCTGCATCGCCCTCACGACCGCCTTGTGGGCCCCGGTGGCGCTTGCGTAACGCAGTTTGCTCGCAATATCCTCGTAGGTGGCCCCCGCCTTTCGCAGCTCCAACGCCTGCCTCTGGCGTTCCTTCGCCTGAATCCTCCGAGGACTTGACGCGCTCTCCCCTTTCCCTCGTCCCGGATTTATACTCGCCATGTATGCCCTCTCACCTGCCCTTCGTAAGCAGCAAGTAACGGTTTACCCACTGGTCAATCATCCAGCGAGTGGAAAGTATAGAATACGTCGCCATCCACAATGCGCGTAGGCCGCAACGCGCCTTGAAAATACTGGTAAGGCGAGCGCTCCCTCTGGGGGTCGTTCCATAGGTCGCGCAGAAAGTCGGCCCAAGTGTAATATTTGCGCTTATGCCGCTTGAGCGGCCCGGCGGGGACAGGAACCATGTTGTCCCAGGGCACAGAGTAGGCCCATGGCGGCGTTATGTCCTGCGGGCCAATCTCCGTGCCAGTGGCTTTGGCTCGCAGCAATTGATTCGTGGCGCTCTCGCGCTGCCAATTGCCGAAGACTGGGTCGTCAGGCATGATTCCGCAACAGCAGCCGGTATCGCCGAGTTCCTTCCAGACCGGGTCACTAATGCCCACGACCATGCCGTGCCTGTGCGCAACGTCGCGCACGTCATGCATGACAGCCCGCGTCCAGGCCGCAGCGGGCCGGACACATGCCCTTTGGCCGAACTTGGCGTAAGTACCCAGGTGGTCAAACCCCGTTACGTCACTCAAGAGCTTCCACCGGGCGCGCACATCGTTTGTGGGCGCACCCGGGGTGAAGGCAACCTCGTAGGAAACGGCCCTTGCGCCCGCCTCTGCCGCCGCTGCGATCAACTCGCGGTATGCATACGGGTTCGCCGGATGGCCCCAAGTCACGCCTGCCAGCATGGGCCGCAAGCGCAGTGACGTCTTCACGCCGATGCCGGACAGGGCCTTCATGGTCGCTAGTCGCTCCGAGGGCACCGGGGCCTTGCGGTCAATCTTACGCACTAGGGAATCGTCCGGGCTGACGATACTGAACGCAACCCAGAACAAGTGCGGGGCGCGTTCTAGCACCCGCAGATAGTCAGGCTGGGCCAAGACGACGCCCTTTGTGGAGATTCTCGTCGGCTGGTTGTATTTGATTGCTAGTTCTAGATACCGCAATAGCCAGCCCTGCTGCTGCTCGATGTAATCGCATGGGTCGTTGAGTGCGCCTAACTGCACCGGACCAGGGTAGCCGTTACGCCTGTCGTCATACTTGAGAGCCTTGCGCATGACGTCAAACCGCTTGCCCTCGCCAGCGAAGAGGTTCTCTATAGAGCGCAAGCTCGTCTGCCCGACGCCCCATCCAGTACTCTGCCGGTGCGACAACAGGTTGTTGGAAAAACAGTACAGGCAAGCAAAAGAGCAGAACGAATGGCTGTCTATGCTTACCGGCAACGCACAGTCAAAACCGTCGCTAGTAAACCGGATGCCGTCGTAGGCCCGCAATCGTTGCCGAACCGGCGCGCAGTATGAGCCATCGCAACGCCGACAAGTCGCGCAAACGTTCATTGCCTCATGGCGCGGATTCTGTAGCATATTTCCTGACCGCCTTGGCGAACCAGTCGGGGTCTAGTTCGTGCACGCCGCGTTGTAGCGCTGGGGCTAGCAACAGCGACAATTCAGCAAATAGTTCTGGCCGCCCGTAGAACGTTACGTAGAACCAATTCTCGTCTTTGGTCGTACAGCCGCGCTGTTCCGTGAACTCGGGCAGAATGTCCGGCAACTCAATTGGGCCAGCAAGCTCTGCCCCTAGCTCAGCGTCCGTCCATAGACCCCTTAGGTCTATCTCCTTGCCAATATCCGCCAGCACCTCCGCATCCCACTCCGCCAGTTCCGCTGTGCGGTTGTCGTACAGTGCCAGCTTGGCCTTCTGTTCCGGTGTCAATCCCTTGCGCCGCACGGCCACAATCGTCTCGCCGTCAGCATCTACCACCTGGACCCGCTCGATACCCGCCTGGGCTGCCGCTTCGACGAGGCCATTTCCAGCCAGGATCGTGCCATCCTCGTCAATGACGATAGACCTCGCTGCACCAACCTCGCCGAGTGCCTTCTCTATCATGCCGATGTTGCGCGCGTTGTGCTTCCGCGCGTTGCGCTTGTCCGGCCTCAGTTGCCCGATGCGCTCAATCGCTTCGAGTGACTCTGCCATTCACGTCCTCATCGTACAAATGCCGCTTGGAAAACTCCAACCGCTTCGCTTCGCCCCAATCGCCCACCGGGCGCAGGTAGCCAACGACGCGGGAATACACCTCACAGGGAATGCGCCGCTGCTCTAGTTGCTCAAGTTCGTCATTCACTAATCGCCCTCGTTATCGTGTCTAATGCACACAACGCCTGGAATCATCTAACACCCCGCTATAGGCACACTGACCTTGCTGTTCAAATAGTTCTTTCCCTTGGCACTTGCCCCACCAGACATGCCCCCTGGCCGATAAATTTTTGTGCCCCACTTCTTCCGCATCCTCTCAATGCCAGCGAGTTCGGTTTCCTTGGTACGCTGCGATACGAAGCCGCCAGGCATTTTCCCGTGGTCATGGACGTAGAAGTAGCGGTTTATGCGGAGGGTCTTGCGGTACGCCCTGATGTTCTGTAGCCAAAAATCATAGTCGTCTTTGCCCAAAACGCTCTCATCATAGCGTAAAACCGGCTCCAAGTGTCCGACGAAAGGCCCAAGCACGGGCGCCAATAAGTTGAATGGCCTGTACGTATAATAGCCGAGCGGGTCACTGTTCAGGTTTATTCCCCACAACCTGACCCCAAACTGCTCGGCTAGCAGGAAGCCCGCCAAGATGATGCTCTGTAGCCTGTCAGGCTCTACGGTGTATTGTGCGCCACCCTCCCACATGCCGATTCTGCTGATGTCATCGTCCAGGATAAGCGTCCATTTGCAGGGAGACCTGTCCAGTATTGCGTTTTGCTTCCTGCCCAGGTTGCCATCGCATTCGTCGGGAATGGTAATGATTCTGTCCCCGTAGTGGCGACGGTATTCATCCCCCTGAGACTCAGGAACCCAAACGTGGGCGAATGGCGCTACCTCCAAGGTACGCACGCGCCCTGCGCGCCCAAACGACCTGATGGCAACGTGGATGTCATCCATCGAGCAGCCCCAGTAGCACGCTGGCCGGCAGCACGCGCCCCAAGCCAACGTGCTTTATAGTCTTGCCCTTCACCGTGCCAGTCATGGCGGGCGTTATGCCGAGCTTTTCCACCGCCACCTGCCAATCAAACTCGTTGTCAAAGTAAAACACCAGATAGTCCTGGCGCTCAAAAAGCTCGGGGCTGATGGTTAGCTCCGGTTTGTCAGCCTCAGCAGCCGGGGCGGCCTCGCTGGACAAGCTCTGTAAAAGCGACCGCACGGCAGCGCTCTGTGTCTCGATGTCTCCAAGTAGCTCGGCGACTTTGGCATCATCGCGGGATGAAAGGGCGCTAATCGGGTCTAGCGTGGCCAGTACCAGCCTCTCATCCTCAGGGCTAAGGTTTACGTATGTCACAGGGAGGGTCTTCTGCCCACCGCGCATGGCCAACACCACCCGCATATGCCCGTCCACAAGTGTCTCGACGCCGCGCTCCCCGTCCGGCCATTCCTCGCCAAGACGCCTGTTTATGATGATGTTCTGAACGACGCCGACCTCGTCAAAAATGTCCCGCATAGCAGCCTGCTGCTCCGCTGGATGAACGCGCCAATTGTTCTCGTTTGCCATCACCTGGTCAACGGCCACGTCCCCATAGCCGACTATCCTATTCTTCCATTGCTCCATCTTTTCTCATTTCAAAATTAGTAATAACCAAGCGCGGTTAGCCTTGCGTTGGGCGCGAGTTCATCCGCCTCTTTTGCGCCTGAATGAAAATCCGCGTACTCGAAGCCGAAGATGACAAAAATCTTCTCAGCAACGTGGTGAGTCATGCCTACATAGCCGCCGCGCTTGTAGTTGTCACTGTCCCACAGAACACCGTCCTTGGTGTGGTTTGTTCCGCAACGCTCAAACCCATGGTCGCTCACAACAATCAGCCTGCGGGCAATGTCCCTGGCCATAACGACTATCTTGGCCGCCAAAGAACAGACAAACAGCCACGCCTCATCAGTGTAGAAGGAATGCAGGATGCGGTCTGGGAAGGTGAGTCCAAGACAGCCCAAGTCTCCCTTTGCGTTATTCCCGAACCAATCCAGCAGGAACAGAGCATCGTCGGTTGCCTTTTCAGCACAGAATGAAAAACCGGCCTTCTTGAGGCTGTCGCTCCAGCCATCAATGGTCATCGGCTGAGCCATCTGCGCCAGGTCGCCGCGTTCCTGCCAGCACACTTCAAGCGCTTCGGGAAGTGTAGCGAATGGCCCTGGGAAGCCCGACACAAAAATCGGCTTTCTGCCAACCGTTGCTATCGGCATATTGCACACCGTCCCAGGCACAGGCAGCCTGTTCCAAAACCACCTGCCAGCCCACTCGGTCGCCAAGCGTCCGTCGGGGCCATCGCCCCATACGCTCGTTACCCCATGACGTTCAGCGGTCATACCTGTGTAGATGCTTTGCCAGGCAGGGCCGCTAACCGGCAGTGGGGAGTGGAGCCTTCCCGCGCCGTCTAGCGCCGTCACGTCGAGGCCGTCCAGCCCCAGTATCATCAACTTCATCCTCGTCCTCCCAGGACGCCGCAAACGCTCCGTTCAAGTGCCTCAAGCGATTCCTTGCGCTCTGTCATTGAAAGCACCTTCCTGAAAACTCAAGTGCCTGCGGGCCCTGCTCCCCCTGCAAACCCGGTCCCTCCGGCCCCTCGCCATAGAGCATCTGGCCGCAGTAGGGGCAGTAGCTGACCAGATAGTTGTACTCTGCATCCCACAGCATCCAGATACCACCATGCTCCACAACGGGCAGCAACCCGCCGCTCAGCGCTCCCTGGCCCCGCGTAACCTCCCTCAGCCAACGGCGAGCAGAGGCGCACGAATGCACGCGAAACCCCTTCTCGCTCAGCCTCTGCTCCTCAGCCGCATCCTCCGACTCCAAGACATCCAGATCAATCATGCCCCGCCCTTGGACGCCTCACCGACCGCCTCGAATTGTAAGCCGTTATCGCCGTCTATCGGGGATGAGTGCCTGTTCCGTCCGGCGCGAATATCGTCTGGTATTCCGTCAGGAAAGGCGAAACACCGAGGCCATGCCGCTAGGTAGATACACCCACGGCAGACGGGTTCAGGGATGTCGCCTGTGTCTGGGAAGGCGGTCATTTCTTTATCCCGTCAATGGCAATCCAGTCGCCACCCTCGTTCAACTCCTGGATAGAGATGCCCCCACAGGGAGTCCAGTTGTCTCCGTCCGCTGAGACAAACAAGCCGCCGTCCTCCAGTTTGATATACAACGCCTGCCTCTGCTCCTCGCCGTAAACGCGCGCCCAGTACAACGTCTCCATAGCCTTCACCTTCCATGCCAGTGTTTCAATTTGAGGGGGCGGGGGCACTGTTCTCTCCACGTTTCTTTGCATCTGCACAAGGTATTTCCCCCACCGGGAGTCGCCTGGCGGCAATGCTCGTTGCCTTTGGTATGTTTTGTGGTTAAGAGTCTCCTTGGCGTGGTATGATTGCCTTGTGTGGAATTGCACCTCGAAGATGGCCCCCGTCTTCTTGTCCTGCCAATTTGTGTTAAGTCCCCAGTAGCCATAATTCTTTGTGCCCCAAAAGTTGCGGAGTTTCTTGTCATAGACCTCAAGTCCCGCAGCTCGCAGTTGCTTGAATATCTCCTTCGTTCCTGACACATAGTTTTCGGGCGATAGCCGTACTGTGTAGCGCAGAGCGTCGTGTACCCTATGGTAAGCTATGGCCTCCGGCACTCCATGCGACACCTCCCATAGGGCCTTACGCTCGATGCCTTCGGCAGTTTTGAAGCGGTGGTCGAGCCCGACAAGCTCCCCTCCCCCCGCCGCCGTTGCCCCTGATAGCGCGGCAGTTATTTCAGGCTCCGCTTCCGTGACGCGGGACAATAACGCCTCGGCGTTCATTGGCAGTCTGTGGTGTCCCCCTCCGGGCCTGCTCCCGCCCACATGCGGCGGGTTGCCTTCGTGCGCCCAGTGACCGGAGCCAGCCCCTCCCTTAATGACCTCAGATTGTACGGTCTGCATCAATAATGAAAAAAGTTCCTCAGACTCGCGGGACTGGAAGCCCTTTTTCCCTGCCACTGTCAACGCCCATGTTTCCGCAAACCACTCATGGAAGCCATCGCGGGCCCGTGCCGTTGCGCCGTGCTGTCTCGCAAATGCGTCCCAAGTCGTCTTTTGGATAGTCCCACCTGCCGCCAAAAGCCCCGCCACCTGGGAGAACGTCTCCCGATGTTTTGGGTCGCGTAGATTTTTCAGGGCCCTATACCCAACCGCGTGGCCGAATTCATGCCTGGCGCACCCTTCGTAGGGGTCAGAAAATGCGTAGCTGCTGTGTTCGCGCCACAGTTCGTCCCGGCCATCCTCCATCAACTTGCCAACCCTGGCCAGGACGGCGCCCTCCATGCGGTCAGCATCGCCCATTCTCTGCTGGTGCTCTTCCGTGGTTATCAGCCCTTTCTGGAGTGCGTCGCCGGCCTTTGCACGCACCCTGTCTGCCACGGCTCCGCCATCGTTCATGAGTCTGTTGGCCTCGTCATCCCAAGATTCGTGCGGCCCAATGATAATAGTACCGTCAGCTTTGTAGTGCCCTTGCCCTAACACGTCCCCCTGGTCAAAAATGAGCGTGCCATTCCAGTCCGACTCATGGTCCATGTTCATCTCCTGAACCATGCCTTGCATCCGGCGGCGGACGTCCTCAGGTATCTCCCTGGGCCCGTCGCGAACCTCGGTATGATAGCGGAGCGCGGAGTCAGCAGGAGTGCCCGGCGCGCCCCCGCCCCCCGTCCACTGCCCACCTTCCGGCGCCCCTGCCGGCGCACGCGGTTGGTTCGGGTCGAACTTAGCGACGGCATCCTGCGCTTCCTTCACCGCCTGCTCTGCGCCTATCATGTCTACCCACGCCCTGCCCGCTTCCAGTGATTTCTGTGCCGCATATACCGAACCGGGCATGT
>Ga0194113_10000418_pt1 | contig 55074 bp, 44 predicted proteins | sample TA2MahC200mmetaG_FD_146193 | JGI IMG/M metagenome (GOLD analysis project Ga0194113, IMG submission 146193) | Freshwater microbial communities from Lake Tanganyika, Tanzania - TA2015017 Mahale Deep Cast 200m | ecosystem: Environmental > Aquatic > Freshwater > Lake | place: Tanzania: Lake...
GCCCGCTATCGAACGGAACGGCGTAACGCGGGTCTATTACGAAGTGAGCGATGCTCTCCTGAACGACCCAGGAGTAGACGCAATTCATTTCCACATATTTGTGGAGGAATCCCTCCTCAAGCGGGGTCTTGACTTTCTCCATGTCCTCGGAAAAGCGCCCAAGCCGGTTGCTTTCTGGATGATCGGTGACACGGCCTATTTCAGGGGTTTTCGAGACAGGGTTGAGTCTTTGGGCATTCCGGTCTTTACCGAGATCGAGCGCGGAATCCGCTGCCTCAAAGCCATAACCGACTCAATCGCAAACAATTCTTAGGCGCAGGCGTTCAATTACGGGTGGCAAAAGGAATGCTCGTCGGTTGCAGACTATTCGAATCTCATGGCGTCGACTGGGTCCAGCTTCCCTGCTTTCCGCGCAGGGATCACTCCTGAGAGCACGCCGATGACTATGCCCAGAATTACCGACCAAAAGAGGCTCGCGACCATGACCGCGTAATTGGGGTCCATATCCAACGCGTTACTAAGGAAATAGACGGCAATAATACCCAGGGTCATGCCCACGGCCGCGCCTATCAGACTCACCGTGAGTGACTCACACATGAACTGGAGCATGATCATGGGTTCCGTGGCGCCCACTGCTTTGCGCAGTCCCACTTCACGGGTGCGTTCGCTCACCACGGCCAGCATGACGTTTGTAATGCCCAGTCCGCCTAGGGCCAGAGTCACTCCGATGGCCGCATAGACAAAGAATTTAAATACAAAGATGATGGTCTTGATGATATTCAGGCTCTCTGCATAATATTTCACGTGAATGGCGCTGGCGTATCCCGGCTGATTCGCTCGCAGTAGATTTTCCGCGGCCTCTCTGAGATTTTGCACCACGTCCCAATTGACCGCTCGAATATAGACGTCCCGGATTTTGTCCATCGCCGGGAATTGGCTCTTGGCCACAGATATGGGCAGCAGTATGCTCTCCAGGAGTTCCTGGTCCTCCGCGCCGCCTAAAACGCCGATCACCCGAAAGGACCGGCCGTGCATTGCAATCACCTGGTCGAGGGATGGCGAGCCTTCACCAAAGAACTTGTTTTCCACTTTCTTGCCGATCACGCACACGTGTCGGCGCTGCTCGATGTCTTCTCCGGTGAAGATACGCCCCTTGGAGACCGGGAGATGTAACGCCCTGAAGAAATCGGGGTCCACTCCCATGAGCTTCGCGCTCATCTTCTCTCGACGGTAATGGACCTCTTTCTCACGGCTCCAAACTGCCGGCGCCACCGCTAGAACCCCGGGAAGTCCTTTGAGATCTTCTATGTCCTTGTTGGAGTACTCGCCCTGGTGCCAACGCACAGTTCTGGCGAAATCCCATTCCGCCTTCACAATAGTCGCGCTGCCCAAGACCTCCAGATTGTAGCCCAGGTTGCTTTCCACCGAATCGCCGATGGTGAGCACCGTGATGAGCGCTCCGATCCCCAGGGAAATTCCAAGAAAAGCGCCCTTGTACCGCCTCTTATTGCGATAGATCTGCAACCAGGAGAGCCTTATCAAATCCGCGGCGAGCATAAGAACCAACCGTCGTGAAAGGAGCGGGCGCGTATTGGCGGGAAGCCCTCTGTGGGGCCTCCTCTTTCATTCAAACATATAAATTTAACAGCTTCCCGGAGAATAGTCAAAGGGCCGACCCCCAGCACGGGAATCGTAACCATTCAGTTACACGCGGGAGGGTTGGGCGCGCCTGTCCGTCGGAGCAGGAAATGAAGGAGTATTGTTAGGGTGGGAGGATGGTTCTCTGATCAGGGAGGGTTGGTTTGAGGGAAGAGCACAGGGTACGGATCTGCTTTAGGGTCGCGGGCGAGGATATCCAAGGCATCTTTGATCCGGCGCGCCACCTCGGCCTTCCGCTTCTTCAGGGTGGTGACCACCGTGACCAGAGTGCTTCGGACTTGCGCCCCGGCGTCGGTAACGGAACCGAAACTCACCTTCCGGGCAATCACTGAAGGCCGCAGGTCCCGTTCCGCGAGATTGTTGTCTGCCGGCACGGCCCTCCTTTCCGACCAATGGAAGAGTCGGGGCTCATTCTCGCGGAAAATGTCCTGTATACGCCGAATGCCCATATGGTGAGCGCCTTGGGCCATAGTCGCCTTGATCTCAGAGCTGAGCTGAGCTGCCCGACGGTAAAACTCATCATCAGGGATCGGCTGCCTGCGCAGCCCCATGGCCAAGGCGAGCTGGGGCGCCGCAACCGCAACAAACTCCGAAACCTCCCCCTCTCCGTCAAACTCTTTCTCCACGTCTTGGACCTCCCGCAACAGATGGGCATAACAGTATTGAATCTCGCACGAAACTTTGTTGTAGCCTGCATAGCGGTCCACCACGAGGGCGCCCGGAAGAGGACCCTTACCAAAAACCGCTTGAGGGACCTTGGAAGACCGATTCTTCCCGAATTGAAAAATGCTCAAGTCCGGAGTGGCAAAGAGCCAGACATACCCATTCCTCCCGTCAGTCCGCCAAGAAGTCTCGTCTGCGTGTTTGACCGGCGCCTGGCGATACTCCTGGATGAGGCGAGGCACAACACCCTCAAAGAGACGGGCGCAGCGCTTGAATAGGTCCATCAGGCTGCCGGCGCCCACTCCGGTGTGCTGACTGATCCGCCCCATGGGCAGACCGTGGAGGTAATACATCTCTACCGCATTGGCGATCAGTTGGTTGCCATACAGGGTCTTAGGAAGCACACCGGGAGGCCCAGGCGTGAAATCGCGGCGACAATGGGGACAATACCGTCGCGGTAAACGAAAGATGATCTTCTCCGGCTTCTGGGAAGGAGTATCAACAACGCTGCGCTCCTCCCAACCCTTCTTCTCCAGCGGAGCCCCACACTCAGGGCACAGCTCTCCCTCAGGATCAAGCTCCACCGTGCGATCAACACACTCCTCGTCATGGCGCTTCCGGCCCACCCCTTTGTGACCACGACGCGCCCCTTTGGGCTTGCGTTCCTTTTCCTCCACATGAGGCTTCACGGGTCGTTTGGAGGACGAGGTGGACGACCCAAAGAACCCCTCTTGCTCCTTGCGCTGATGGTAGCGCAGCTTCTCCTTCAGAGACGTGATCTGTTCTTCCAACTCGTCGATACGTCGCTGTTTCGCCAAACACATCGGACAGCCGTTGATACCCATGACTCTCAGCGCCTCACCACAGAATCACCAGCGCCTCTCTACCATCACCGAAGTACGAACGCGAGAAAAATCTCCCCTTCCCCATTCACCGTAGCACCCCACCAATCACCACCCACACGTAACTGAATGGTTACCCGGGAATCCTCCCGTGGCCCTCCTCGACCGGCCATGCGGGACCGGCTTCCTGCGTATCTCATTCGCGCGCCGCCCTATCGGGCTCTGCGCACCGATTCCCTTTCTTATATACTTTCGCTTGAGAGGAGTGAGCATAGAGAAGCGTCGAATGATGAGCCGGCTTGCTTTGGCGTCCGCGAGCTGTTAGAAGATCCGGGAGAGGTATGGCTCATGTTCTTGTCATGAGCCTACAGGGAGCTATGAATCGACTGCAGGTAAGTCTGAACGTATATCCGCGACTGGAATTCCTCCCCGTTGCCACGAGCTTCGTTGAGAAGGCATCCACGGCCTTTGGATTGGCCGCGACAGAAGCTCTTGCGCTCACCCTTGCGACCGAGGAAGTGTTCACCTACCTATGTGGCGCGGCCGCTGCCGGCACGGAGGTCCTGATAAGCTGCCGCGGTCACGGCTACTACGTGGAAGAAGAGATCGCATTCAAGGCCCAAGAGTTTGACATGCGGGCGTTCAACCTCACCGGCGCCACATCATTCGAAGACGAAGGCCGCACGCGGGAGACGGGATTGCTCATTGCTTCGCGCATGGTCGATCTCTTCCGTTTCGCCGAATCGGGTGATCGCTTGAATCTTACGCTGGTCAAAGAGAAAGCTTATCCTGCCTATTCCGGGGAAGCCGTCTCCACGGCCAAACCGTTGGACGAGTTCGTCGTCAGGGCGCCGGACACCGAGGAGCTCAAAGCGTTCGTGAGCCTTACGAATAGCCGGTACCAGCGCTATCTGATCCCTTCAAGCTTTTCCTATCCCGGCAAAGTGGTGGATATGGTCGCCGTTGGGGATTATCGCGCGGCCGTGGCGGTCGATCCGCCGGGGAGTATCGGTGGAGGGCTTGTGTGGCGGCGAGAAAGCGCAAAGATGGTAGAATTCTACGGGCCCTATCTCTTTGCGCAGCCGCCTGAATCGACCATGGCGGAGGCCCTGATCGACGCCTGCCTCCACGATGTGGCTCGAAGTGAGTCGTTGGGCTTGATCAGCCGCTATCCAACTCCGGAGATCCCTGCGGACTACTTCGAGCCCTTGGGCTCCCTCGCGTTCCGTCAGGCCGACGGCGCCTTGGTGGAGCTCACAGCGTGCTACCGTCATCTGGAAGAGGATCTGGGGAGCGCAGTTTGGGCTGATCCTCGCCTGGAGCCCTTCCTTAGCCGCGAGTACGGTCGTCTGGCCTTCGCGCGTGAGATCCGCCGGGTGGAGGATGCGGGCGAGTCATCCTGGCCCTTTTCGGTATTGTCGGCCGAGTTCGACCGATCCCAGGCTCGGGTGACGCTGCGTCCTGTCTGGTGGGGCCGAGACTCCGAGGAGATCGTGGGGGCGCATGTGGAAACCCTCCGCAAAGAGGCTCTTTCATGCCTCTTTTTTGAAATGGACCTTGGCAAAGCCTGGCAGACTCACTTTACGGCCGCGCTCCTGGATAACGGATTCGAGCCACGCCTTATGATCCCCTATGGGGGCGCGGGTGACATCGTGGTCTTCGAACACACCTCCGATGGGAGCGGCTCATGACTCACGTGGCGCTTGATCGGTTGCTCCCGGAATATGTAAGGAAGTTCACGGCGTACATTCCGAGTAAGCCGGACGAGGAACTTATGAAGCTCTACGGTTGCTCGCGGTTGTTTCGCCTGAACAACAATGAGAATGCCCTGGGACCTCCTCCGGCGGCCCAGGAAGTAGTGCGGAAGTATCCTCCCCCTAGAGCGGCCGTGTACCCCAGCGGCGACGTATACTATCTCCGGTATAAGCTCGCGAGCCTCTTCGGGATGGACCCGAACCAGTTCATTGTGGGAAACGGCGCCAATGAGGTCATCGGTTTCGTGATCAAGGCCTTTTGCGAAAAAGGCGACAACATCGTCACCGCGGATAGAACGTTTGCCGTGTACGAGTGGATGGCTCAGTTCTCAGGCTTTGAGCCTCGCCTCGCGCCTCTCCGAGATTATGCGTTCGATGAGGAGGGCTTGCTGGCCCGGATCGACGAGCGCACGAAAATCCTCTTCCTCTGCAATCCGAACAACCCTACGGGAATGTACTGGAATGAGGAAAAGCTTCGAGGATGCCTCGATCGTATTCAGGATCGGTTGATTGTGGTCGTGGACGAGGCGTACTGCGAGTTTGTCGAAGCCGACGATTTCCCTGACGGTCTTGCTCTGATTAGGGAGTATCCAAACGTCGTGGTATTCCGCACCTTCTCCAAGATGTACGGTCTTGCCGGGCTACGCGTCGGGTACTTGGCCGGCAGTCCGGATGTCGTGGACGCGATCCGGCGCACGTGTATCGTCTATTCGGTGAACGCATTGGCGCAGGAAGCCGCGTTGGCCGCGCTGGGAGATCAGGAGCACATCGCCCGCACTCGGATCATGGTCGCGGAAGGGAAGAGGTTCCTGAAGAAAGAAATTGCCCGATTGGGTCTTCCCATGATCGTGGGTGAAGGAAACTTCGTCATGATCAAGCTGCCCATGAGTGACGCCCTTGCATACCGGAAGCTGATGACCGAGGGAGTGATGGTCCGCGCCATGACCGGGTTCCGCGTTCCGAACCACATCCGGGTGACCGTTGCGACCATGGACGCTATGCAAGCCTTTGTTCAAGCACTCAAGAAGGTGCTCGAATCCCAAGTCCGATCGGCCCGAGCGCTCGGCAGCCTCTAAGCGCCGGCGCAGAGCACCTGGAGAAAATGGTAACGAAATCGGAGGATTGTCATCGGAATATGGGCGAGGTTCGACGTCATAAGCGCCACAGTGAAGGAGCGCTTCATATAGGGGCATCGACGCCTCGCGCGGATGCCTATGCCAAGGTCACCGGAGCGGAGAAGTTCGCCGCGGACTACTACAGTTCCGACATGGTATGGGCCGGAGTGAAACGCGGCGCGGCGCCCCACGGGGTCATCAAGGGTATTTTCACGGATGAAGCCTGCAAGGCGCCCGGCGTGATCGCTGTTCTGACTCATCGAGATATACGCGGCTCAAACCGGCAGGGAGTGGTCCGCAAAGATCAGCCGGTCCTTGCGGACAAGAAAGTCCGACACTGCGGTGATGCGGTGGCGCTGGTCTTGGCCGAAGACCGCGAGACACTGCTGCGTGCGCTCGATCTTATCAGACTCGATTTAGAGGCCTTGCCGGGAGTCTTCGACGTGGAAGAGGCGCTCAAAGATGGAGCGCCGCTTGTGCATGAAGATAATGCCGGCGGAAACACGCTCTTGGAAGCCCATATTCAGACGGGAGACGGCCTGACCGCCTTTGAGCGTTGCGATGAGGTGATCGAAGGCCGGTTCGAAACACCTTGGCAAGAGCATGCATATTTGGAAACCGAGGTAGGCTGGGCCCAGCAACAGAATGACGGCAAGGTTGTCATTGTCGCATCCACACAGACTCCCTTCCGAGACCGGGCTGAAGTGGCCGAGGCCATTGGACTCGATTTGGAGCAGGTTCGTGTCATCGCGCCATATACGGGCGGCGCGTTCGGGGGTAAGGACGGGATCACCGTACAGACCTTGCTCGCGCTCGCGGCCCTCCACTCGAACGGTCGCCCGGTCAAGATGTGGTGGGAACGGGAAGAGTCCTTCATAGCCGGAACCAAGCGCCATCCGACGCGGCTTTATTATCGGCTGGGCGCGAAGGGTGACGGCGTTCTGCATGCCTTGGCTGCCCGTCTCTATTTTGACACAGGGCCCTATGATCATCTCGGGGGCGTGGTTATGACTTTGGCGCTGGAGCATGCGGGAGGAGCGTACCGCATTCCTCATGCGCTCCTGGATGCGTGGTGCGTGTACACCAACAATCCTATCGGCGGCGCGTTCCGAGCGTTCGGGGTAACTCAAGTGACCGCGGCGATGGAACAGATGATGGATATGCTCGCGGCGCGGCTGGACATGGACCCCCTGGAGCTTCGTCTGAAGAACGCCCTCACCCGAGGGGAAAAAACGTGTGTCGGAGTAACCCTTACCGGCTCAACCGGACTGGTGGAATGCCTTGAACGCGTTGAGCGACATCCGCTCCGGACTGAGCGATACGCGTGGAAAGCTGCGGCGGGCCCGTTCAAGAGACGTGGGGTCGGGATCGCGGCGCTCATGCATGCCGCAGGCTACGGGACGGTTGTCCCGGACTACGCGAATGCGAAGATCGAGCTTACGCCTGAAGGTAAAATCCGGATTTATTGCGGCGTGGTGGACATGGGCCAAGGCAATGCGAGCGCCAACGCGCAGATCGCGGGGAGTATTCTCAATCAGAACATGGACTCGATGGAGTTGGTTCTCCCTGATACCGACCGAACCCTGCCCTCGGGGTCGGCTTCCGCCAGCCGATGCACGTACACCTTCGGTAATGCGTTGATCGGAGCCGCGGAGATCCTCAAGAATCGGATCCTCCAGAAAGCCGCGGATCTGCTCATGGCCCCTTCAACGGACGATCTGACGCTGGCGCCCGGTAAGGTCGTCAATCGCGCCACAGGAGCGCAAATCCCCCTTTCCCGACTGGGCCGGCTCATGGCCGAATCCGAGCGGACCGCGATTTCACACTTCCGCGCTCCGGTTGCGAAGGATCGCCTGGATGTTACGGACGAACTGAGATTGCATGGGCTGGGTCACGCGGTCATTTCTTATGGCGCACACCTTGCCGCGGTTGAGGTGGATGAAATCACCGGGGCCGTGGAGGTGGTCTCGTACCTTTCGGCGACCGATTGCGGCCGGGCGCTCAATCCGCAGATCTACGAGCAGCAAATCCACGGAGGCATCTGTCAGGGCCTGGGGTTCGCCCTTTTCGAGGATTTTCGGGTTGAGCAAGGCACGGTGAAAAGCCCGGACCTGGCCACGTACATCATACCTACTGCCCCTGATACGCCCAATATGGAGTCCCTTCCGGTGGAACTCCATGAACCCACAGGCCCCTTCGGACTCAAAGGTGTGGGAGAAATAGCAACCAATGGCCCCGCGCCCGCGGTTGCCAACGCGCTTGCGGACGCGTGCGGCATCCGCATGTTTCGGCTGCCAATGACGCCGGAACGGGTGCTCCTCGCTCTGCGCGGCCGGGAAACGCGGTGAAGGTTAAATGAAGATCGATTTCAGACTAAACGGCGCGGCCATCCAGGTGGATTGCGCGGCCGACCGGCGAGTGATCGATCTGCTCCGAGAAGACTTGGGGCTTACCGGCGCAAAGGAATCGTGCGGCGCGGGTGAGTGTGGCTCGTGCGCCATTCTCGTCGATGGCGAAGGCAAGCTCTCTTGTCTCATGCTGGCAGCCCAGCTTGAGGGCCGCGAAATCACCACGGTGGAGGGGCTGGCTTCTGAGGGGAGATTGCACCCGCTCCAAGAAGCCTTTGTTGAAAAGGGCGCGGTGCAGTGCGGCTTCTGCACCCCAGGCGCTGTCATGGCCTCCCTTGATCTGCTGCGACGAAACCCCAACCCCGCCAGAGCTGAGATCCGTGAAGGGCTCGCGGGCAATCTGTGCCGATGCACCGGGTACCAAAAGATTATTGACGCGGTAGAGGCGGCATCGAAAATCATGCAAAGGCGGGAGAGGCCATGACACAGGTTCTGCTTCCCCGCGCGCTTGACGAGCTTTGGGACTTTCTGGAGGAGGACCCGAACACGGCCGTGTACTCAGGAGGCACCGACCTACTGGTGAATCTTCGCGGAGGCAGGATCAATCCAAGTCGGCTGGCATGCCTCGAACGCATTGAGGAGATCCGGGGAGTTCGAGACGCAGGCGCCGCAGTCTTTATCGGAGCCGCGACGACGCACACCCACCTGCTGGAAAACTCGCTGGTGAGTAGTGAATTTCCTGTGCTGACAAAGGCGATCCGGGTGTTGGCCTCGCCCGCGATCCGCAACATGGGGACCATCGGAGGAAACATCGTCAATGCTTCGCCCGCGGGAGATACTCTTCCGCCGCTGTACGCGCTTGACGCAGAGGTTGAAATTGTCTCTCGCAAAGAGGCCAAGCGAATGCCGGTGTCGGACTTCATCGTCGGTCCGGGCCGGGTGCGTCTTGGGGCAAACGAAATCGTAAAGGGCGTGTGGATCCGTAAAGCTCCTGAATTCAACGTGCGCCACTTCGAAAAGGTGGGATTGCGCAAATCCCAGGCCTGCGCGGTAGCAAGTCTGGCTGCGGCGCTCAGCCTTTCCGAGGGCGGGAAAATTGAGAGGGCGCGGCTTGCGTGGGGGAGTGTCGGTCCCACGGTGGTTCGTTCCGCGGAGGTCGAAGAAGCGCTCCTGGGTCGGGAACTGGAGATCCAGATGCTTGCCGAGGTAGCCCGTCTCGTGGAGCGTGCCGTATCGCCAATTGACGATGTGCGAGCCAGCGCGCAATACCGGCGGATCGTCGCGGGACGCCTGCTCCTGCGGCTGGCTGAAAGCGGTTGCAAGAACTGAGGGATTCAGCGCGCGCCAAATACCGACGGCTTGAAACCACTTCTCCGGATTCTTCATGATATGACTGACCCGAACCGACTCCTTACCGGCGAGTTCATGGCAATCAACGGGATCATCTTTCTGACGTTCTGTAATATTGCCGTGTTCTTCTCCTTCCAGCAGTACCTGGCCGGCCTCGGCATCGACGACCACTGGGCCGGGACGCTCATTGCGCTTTTCTCCCTCACGGGGCTGCTTCTCAGACCTATCATCAGCCCGTTCTTGAATCCGGCAAATGCGAAGAAATGGGTAGGTGTGGGCACAATCTGCGTGGTCGTAAGTCTGCTGACGTACAACCTGGTTGAGAGCATCGGGGGTTTGGCCCTGGTGAGGATTTTGCACGGGGCCGCGTACGTGCTCCTGGCCACCGCGGTGGTGAGCAAATTCGTCGGGTGCATTCCCACGGGGAGGAGCGGCCAGGCATTCGGCGTCATGGCCGTGATCACACTCCTGCCGTATGCCGTCGCGCCACCGGCCCTCGGACCACTCTCGGCCCACGCAGGCGGTTTTGTACGTCTTCTGGACTGGTCGGCCGCGCTTATGGCCTTGAGTCTGATCGCGCTCGGGTGGCTCGACCGCGGAAACTCCCGGAGTCCCGAAACTCAAGCAACCAGCCTCCGATGGCAAGAGATCGTCGCGAATTTGAAGGACCGTCGGGTGCTGGTCCTGCTCTTTCTGCCTCTTGTGTTGTGGACGACATTTAGCCCCGTGTTTTTCTTCATGCAGAGTTTTGGGGAGCGGATCGGGGTTCCCAATCCGGGATGGTTCTTTACCTGCTCCACAGTCACGGAGATGACCGTCCGCTTGGCCGCGGGACATCTCCTGGACCGATATGATAAAGCGAAATCGCTGGCCGCGTCACTGGCGTGGCTGGTCTTGGGGCACGTGGTCATCGCGAGCGTAAAGAGCGCGGAGGCCCTCTTCGCCATGGGCTTTTTCTTGGGGATCGGATGGGGAGTGGCTATGCCCTTGGTGAGCGGTCTCATGTTTGACATTTCCCTTCCTCGGCATCGCGCGCTCAATACCAATCTCTCTACCCAGATGTCTCAGGCTGGGTTATTCTTTGGCCCTATCCTGGGAGGGACCCTGATTTTTCAATGGGGATTTGCTGCGCTCTATTATGCTTGCGCACTGCTCTTGGTGATCGGCTTGGCCGCAGTCATGCTCGGACGTTTGAATGTTCAGGAGAGATCCTGAAGCGCGCTCCGGCGCCAGAATATTGACTATGGGAAAAGAGAACCCGATGAGTCCAAAAGAAGCAGGATTGACATACGAAATAAGCCTTTTTCGACCCGATGACGCAGAAGGCATCGCGCGGCTATTCAGGGCCGTGTATGGGGAAGACTATCCAATCAAAGTCTTTTATGACCCCCCCGCGCTCACAAGGGCAAATCAAGAAGGTGATTACTATAGTATCGTAGCCAGATCCAAATCCGGAGAGGTTATCGGTGTCGTCCACCTGTTTCGCTCTGCTCCATGCCGTTCGGTTTATGAGTGGGGAGTGGGCCTCGTGCTCAAGGAATGGCGCCGCATGGGCGTATCGACCGCTCTGGCAAAGTATATGGGAGAAGAGGTGGTACCCAGGTTTGGTATGCACACGGTTTTCGGTGAGGCCGTCACGAATCATTTGACCATGCAAAAGATGATGCCTGAGTACGGCTATGTGGCGACAGCCCTGGAAATCGGGCTCATGCCGGGGGAAGCATTTGCGGGCGAAGGCGTCACCGCGGGCCGCGTAACCACCCTTCTGGGCTTTCGGTGCTACCGGGACGAACCTCAGACCGTTTATCTGCCGGCAGTATACGAAGAGGCCCTCCGATTTATGTACTCGGATGTCACGAGAGAACGGCGTTTTCGTGAGGCAGATCAGCCGATTCCTTCCGAAAGCGTGTGCGACGCCAAAATGACGGTCTTCGATTTTGCCAAAGTCGCCCGAATCGGGTTTTATCAAGCAGGGTCAGACTTCGCGGAACAGCTCGGGAATCTGGAAGCTCAAGCGGCTGAGCGAGGTGTGGTTGTCCTTCAGGTCTGGGTCAAGCTTACGTCTCCGTGGATCGGACATGTGGTGGACATTCTACGAGAAAAGGGCTATTTCCTGGGAGGGCCGCTGCCACGGTGGTTCGATGACGACGGGCTGCTCATGCAGAAGCTCTTGTGCCCGCCCTATTTTGATTCAATAAAGCTCTTTTCGGACCGTGCGCGGCGGATACTGGAGTTCACCAAGGCCGACTGGGAGCGAGCATCCAGGGTGTAGGATTACATTTTGCTAACGCTTGAGCCCAAGACGGGAGGCGTCGTTGGACATAACCTTGAATAAGAGCGGTCAACTGGCTATCGTTTTGGTCGGAGGTCGTATGGATACACTATCCGCTCCTGAGTTTGAAAAGAAGATGCAGGAGTGGATCGGCCAAGGCGAAACGCGGTTCGTGGTGGATTTCCACAATCTGGACTATATCAGCAGCGCGGGACTTCGCTCTTTGATGGTGGTTGCTAAGGACGCGCGGGCACGGGGCGGAGAGCTTGTCTGTTGCGCTCTGAAAGGTGTGGTCAAGCAGGTCTTCGACGTGTCGGGATTCAGCGCTCTGTTACCCGTGTACGGATCGATGGACGACGCGACCAAGGGCGGATAAAGACTCTCAGTTGCTGCCACCTATGCGAGCCCCGCGAGTCGCGAGATTCCCGGCATTCGGGTTCAAATCGCCTTCGGCCTCGGAAAGCCTCTCCCGTTTGCGCATGAAAATAGCCGCCGTTCATAGCCTCGCCTTCAAGATCACCCTCTTGGCTCTCGTCGGGACCGGAACCGTCCTTTGTTCCGTCATTGCGTATAGCTACTTTGTCTCAAAGCAATTGGTCACGCGCGATGCGGGCCGCACGGCCAAAATCCACGCTCGTTCCATCGCGAGCAACCTGGACCAGGAAATCCGAGCCGTGGTGGAGGTGACGGAGTGCTTTGCATCGGCCCTGGAAGAGGTCCGGATCGATAGGCAAGCCCTGATGGCCCTCATCCGAAGACAGGTTGAGCTTCAGGAAGGTATATTCGGATGCGCGGTTGCATTTGAGCCTTACACTTTCGACCCCAACGTAAAGGATTTCGCGCCGTATTATTTCAGGGGAGGCAAGGGCCTGGAATTCGTCCAACTTGGCGCGGACAGCTATAACTATCCGGAAAGGGATTGGTACAGAGAGCCGGTGGACCGCCGAACCCCCATCTGGACCAAGCCCTACTTCGATAAAGGGGGCGGCAATGTGATCATGACCACGTACTCGCAGCCCTTTTTCCATCTGCGCCCAGAGGGAGGACGAGGAAGCGTGCGAGGTGTGGTCACCGCGGACGTCTCCGTGGGCTGGCTCACCAGGAGACTGGCTTCCGTAAAGGTGCTTCAAACGGGATTCTGTTTTCTCGTTTCCGGTGACGGGACCTTCGTGGCCCACCCCGACCAACAATTCATCATGAACGAATCGTTGTTCACCCTGGCTGATAAGCTGGCCAGGCCCATACTCGGCTCTATCGGCGAAGCAATGCTCAAGCAGCAGACCGGATTCATTGATGCGGGCGAGAGTTTGTCCCGTGAACCGTCATTCTTGGCTTTCGCCAGACTGCCTACCAACGGGTGGTCTCTGGGGGTTGTGTACCCCAAACAGGAGCTCTTCGCTGACATAGTGGGATTGCACCGGACAAACCTGCTCATGGGAATCGCCGGACTGCTCCTTCTGTTGGGAGTGAGTCTCTTGCTGGCCAGGGCGGTCGCCAATCCATTGCGAAGGATGGTCAAGGCCACCAGCCAGGTGGCTCACGGAGACTTGAACGTTGACCTTTCTTCCATTCGCAGCAGGGACGAAGTCGGTCTGCTCGCCGAAGCCTTTACCGGAATGACCCGGGACTTGAAGAAATACATTCATGACCTGACCGAGACAACCGCGGCGAAGGAACGCATCGAAAGCGAGTTGGCCGTGGCCGCACGCATTCAAAGAAGCATGCTGCCTTCGGAGCTCCCGGCGTTTGGAGACGGCAGGAATCTGGATCTGTTCGCCGTGATGTATCCCGCGAAGGAAGTTGGAGGCGATTTTTACGATTTCGGCCGAGTGGATGAAGAGCGCCTCTATTTCGCGGTCGGCGACGTGTCCGGCAAAGGCGTTCCCGCAGCGCTCTTCATGGCCACCAGCCTGTCGCTCCTGCGAACCGCCGCCTTGGAAGGTCTCCCGCCCGATCAGTTGCTCACCAGACTGAACAGAGAACTCTCAAGGGAGAACGAAGCCTGTATGTTTGTGACAATTTTCTGCGGCGTGCTCAACATGAAGACCGGCGATTTGATTTACGCCCGCGGCGGTCACGAACCCGCTTTCATCCTGACGGAAGATCGAGGCCTCGTGGAACTCAACGAGGCCGCAGCCCCTCTGCTGGGACTTGCCCCGGATCTGGTCTACCCGGGGGCTCACATCGAGTTCCGCCCCGGAGATATTCTCTTTGCCTATACCGATGGAGTAACCGAAGCGACCAACGCGGGGGGAGAAATCTTCTCCTCCGGCAAATTGCGGGAGAAGCTCACTCACGCGCGAAAGGGCACAGCGAGAGATCTCATCGAGCACGTGGGGAACGAAGTGACGGCCTTTGCTCAGGAAGCCACACAGGCGGACGACATCACCATGCTTTCGCTCGTGTTCAAACCTGGGAATTCCTATCCGGCGCCTACAGGTTCTGCGGAAGGACGGCAGGATTATGCGTGATCAGAACGCAGGTCGCAGCTCGACACATGCCCACGGAATTGACTGGGTCAGCGTTCTGCTCGTGTCTTCAGTCGCGATGAGCGAAGCATATCTGCTGGTCCGCATGGTCGATCTTCCCTACCTGGATGCGCGGATGGACCTCCATCGGGAGATCATGGCAGGAACGGCGGAAGCGCCCTATCGATACCGCGTGCTCGTGCCCTATGTCACCGAAGGATTGATCCGTCTGTTAACTCCCTATATGGGTTACGCCAAGGCATTTGTCGCATCGTACCTTGTGTATGATTGCGCGGCGCTGATTTTTCTCTTCGTCGCGTTATTCGCGTATTTCCGCGTCTGGTTTACGAGCGATCTTTCGCTCGCCGGCGTCTTTTTCGTCGCGGCAACTATTTGGGTGGCGTTTCGGGACCAGTTTTTCCAGCCCTGGTCGCTGCTGGAGCCCGCGTTCTTTGCGCTGGCGCTCTGGTGTGTGCGGATGCGTCGGGAAGCTCTCCTAACCGCGGTGATCGCGCTTGCCGTGTTTACCAGGGAGACTGCTGTTTTCATAGTGTTCGCATACCTCTTGACGGCAACCGATTCCTCCGGCGCTCAGGCCGATAAATGGTGGCCTCCGAGCCGAAGGATAATCATTCGCTTCTTGTTGTATCTGCTGCTCTGGGCGCTGATCAGTGGGGGGCTGAGACTTGTATTGGGTGAAGCCCCCCTGTCGGCGCCCATCGCCGAAGCTCTGGAGCATAACCTCAAGACATCTTCCCTGCTTTATGCAGCGCGTTCGTGGGCCCTGTTCATGGGTTTTTTCTGGATCCTGGCCGCGCTGGGGCTCAAGCACGCTCCTCCTTTTGTTCGACGATCCGCTTGGGTGATACCCCTGTACATTCCGGCGGTTCTTACATTCGGTATTTGGTGCGAAGTCCGACTTCTCATGTTCCTTTATCCTGTCTTGATACCCCTTGGACTCTCCTTTCTGTGGCATCGCACGGGTGCTACGCGCATGAGAGGCGTTGAGGAGACGTGGTGAATGCGCCGCGCGGGGCATGCGCTTTCCGATTGACGGGCTCTCTAGTTTGTGGCAGAAGTATATTAGGGGGAATAGGTTTTTTTCCGCGGAAGGGTTGCGCGGCGATAGTCCGAGAGAGCGATTCAAGGGGATATGGCCACGGGTAGCGTGTGTTTTTTCTTCGCGCATAGCGGGGCGGACGGTTTTACCCGAGTTTCCAAGGGGGAGGAGCATGGACGATCGAGAGAAAAAACCTGGCCAAGAGGGGCTTGTCAGTAGACGAGCGTTTCTCACCAGCCTTGGAAAGTGGTCGTCGATTGCGGTAGCAGCCGCTGTTTCAGGGCTTGCGCCTACCGCCAATGAAGATCGCGGGTCGGAAATACCTCCAGAGCAGGCCGCGCGTCGGAGTGAGGGGACCATAGAATCTGCGGAGCCTCAATGGTGGCGTCGTGGCTGCCGCGTCTGGGGCAATCGCGGCCGTGTCTGGGGTAATCGATAAGAATCCCGCTCACCTGGTGGAACGACTCTGTGGTTGACTCTTGTGGCCGCTCTCATCCGAGCGGGCGGTGGGGCCGGGTCTGCTGCGGTGGCGCTCTTGCTCCCGTTTCCTAGAGCGTCGCGCTCCCGACTAGCGTCGCAAGAACGGCTCCGGAGTCTTCCGACCAATAGTAACCTCAAACAGATCCCTGTCGTCATGGGACGAATTTGAACCCCTGTTCATGCGATTCGCGTCCAATCCGAATTTCGTGAGAAGGTCCTTCGTCTGAACCTGCTCTGCGGCTTTACTCGCTTGACGATAAAGACGAGAATCTCGCGATCGCCGTCCTCGGAATTAACGACCGGTTGCCATGGCGAAGAACATCGAATTCGTAATCAAGCCGACATTACGCTGTAACGGCGCCTGTTCGTACTGTAATGTGGCCGAAACCGGTTCATTCATGGGCAAGCCGGTGATTGAAGCCACATTTCGATCCTTGGCCGAATACCTGGGGCGAAATCCGCTCGATGAGGTCACTATCCTCTGGCATGGCGGCGAACCTACTCTCATGGGGGAGTTTTTTTTCCAAGAGGTCCTAGGACTTCAGGCTCTGATTTCGGACCACAGGGTCGAGCACGTGATGCAATCTAATTTGACTTGCATGACGCCCGCGCTGGCGGACACTCTGTGTGAGCTGCTCAAAGGGGGGGGTATCGGCACGTCAGTCGATCCGTTCTCTGACTATCGGCGCCTGAAGAGTGGTGAGCCCTATCCGGAACGCTGGTATGAAGGGTTTGAGTTGGTCAGGAGTCGCGGATTTCGCGTGGGCATGGTTTACGTGGTCCACGGAGAATCTGTGGGTCTGGGAAAGAGTATCTATCATTATTTCAAGAACGTAGGCGTGGATAGTCTCACGCTCATACCCTTGGAAGAACCGGCTCGGGAATTTGAGGGCGCGCGTCTTGACGCTCCATCCTGGGGCAAGTTCCTGTTAGAGATTTACCGGGCTTGGGAAGAGGACCGTGCCATGCTACCGGTGGAGCCGTTTGTCACGTGGGCTCATTTCGCGCATGACAAGGATTCGCCTCGTTGCGGCTTTCCGGAAGGGCTCCACTGTTGTGAACCCACTGTGGCTGTTGCGCCTACGGGAGATGTGTATCCCTGTGTTCGACTCCTCGACGTGGGCTCCGGCGCGATCGGCAATTTGGTGGTCGATTCGCTGGAAAAGATCCTCACCCGTCCGGATGCGCTGTGGCGATCTCAACGCCGAGACCTGCTGAGGCAGGGGGAATGCGCATCATGCCGCTGGTGGGACCTTTGTGCAGGCGGATGCGCCGCAGCGTGCGGTTTCGGACGGAAAACGGTTTGGTGCGAAGGATATAGACTTTTTTTTGAGGCTGTCAATGAGTGATAGGGTTGTTGTCAGTGTCCCCGCGAGCGTGGCTCGTGATGTCGATGCCGAGGCCCTGATCATTCGGTCCGGAAGGAGTGAGGAAATAGTCGGCGCTTACAGGGACGTCGGAGCGCGGGTGCACGGCATTGAATTGAGCGGCTTTCCCGCCGATGCGCTCAAACTCGCCGGTTTGCCTTCAGATCTGCCGGTCGTAATCAAGCTCCACCCGCGCGATGCCGCCGCGGTGTACGCGAACACCTGGATGGCAGACCGCTTTTCGCTGAGTGTCCTGATGGATGTAGATCAGGGCCTGCTCCAGGGAGTTACGATTGTCACTTCCGCGGCCGTTCCGGTCATTCTGAATCTCGAAGAAATCCACGACGCGTCTGAGTTGATGTCCGCTTTGCGCTACTACCTCCATGATAGGCGCTGTCGAGTTCCCGTGGAATTCTTTCACTCCGCTTTCATAGGCTGCCTCAGAGGCGCTCCCGTGTCTCTTCTCCAGTTGTATCCCGAATCTCCCGGCATGAATCTGTACGTTGATCAAGCCCTCCGCGTGACAGCCTCCGAGAGGCTTGCTCGGGCCGGAAGGTTCTTCGGTCACGTTTGCGGCGGGGCGCAGGTTGATACAAGCGCAAGATTGTGGACAGACCTGATCGACCACAAGAAAAACCTCTTTGTCTCAGGTTCTCAATGCGCCTCGTGTGAGGCATTCCACCTGTGTGATGGGTATCTCCGCTTTGTGGATTCCGGTTTCAATTGCGAGCCGTTTCTTGAGGTCTTCCTCGAAATAAAAGCAAAGGCTCGGGAGATGGCGCAGGATCTCTCAGAGGCGGGTGACCGCGAGGAGTAACGCATGTTCGGGCGCGAGGTAAGCATCATATTTGTGCCGACCGCGCGGTGTGATTGTCGCTGCGATCACTGCTTCCAGCCTCGAACGGACGATACGATTACGCTTGAAGAATTGTCCACCGTTTTTCAGCGCATTTCAACCTATCTTGCCGGCGTTGGCGTAACAAATGTGGATATATATTGGCAGGGCGGAGAAATCATGACCCTGTCGCCCGAATGGCCCCTTCAAGCAGGCCGGCGCATCGATGCGTTGTTTCGCGGCGCCAATCTGAGCGCAAGACATTTCCTTCAAACCAACCTCATGGGATACGGTCCGGCATGGGACTCGACCCTCTGGGAACTCTTCGATGGAATGCTCGGTTCATCGCTGGATTTCCCGAATGTCTATCGTCGATATCGAGGCATTACGGGTGAAGCCTATAATGAGAGCTGGGTTGCCCGTTACAGAGAGGCGACCTCCGGAGGACTTCACCTGAGTGTCATCTCGGTCCCGAACAAAAGGACCCTGGATGTATCGCCCCTGGATTTCTATCGCTACTACTTTGATGAACTCGGCCTCAAGAGCGTTCAATTGAATACTCCTTTTGCAGCGGGACCTTCCCGGCGCCTTGCCGGTGAGATCTCCCTTGATGCGCGCCCGTTGGGCGATTTCCTTGCGGACTTGTTTGAGGTGTACTGCTCTCGCGACGACGGCGTGACACTGGATCCTTTCAAGAGCGTTATCGACCGATTGGTTTTCGGGGATAACGCGGCCAAAACGCCTTGTTTCTTTTGTCCCAATTGCGTGAGCAGCTTCTTCTGTGTCGGCCCCCGAGGGGAAATCGGTCAATGCGACGCCTGGCTCGGATCGTATCCCGAAAACAATTTCGGCAATATTCTGGAATCCGAGAATCTGGGTGACATATTGGTTTCACCCCGCCGTTTGGAGTTGGCGGCGCGTGCAGAGAACCTTATCCGGAACTCCGAATGTCTCGAATGCGCCTATATGTCGCTCTGTAACGGCGGCTGCCCCGTTCGCGCCAAAAGCGGCAAGGGCGATCTTAATCAGAGCGACCCCCAGTGCGAGGCGTACAAAAAAATGTTCGAGGCCGTGGAGAGACACGTCCGAGCTTCGCCGCATCTCTGGAACAAATGGAGCGCGTCGGCTCCACCCGAGGCGAGAAGCCTGCTCTGGGGTTGGTCGGAGCCTGGAGCTATCGTGTTCTCAAGCTTCGAGTGTAACAATAATTGCATCTTCTGCGCTCCCGCGCATGACAGGAGCAAGAATCCCCCGGACCTGGACCGACAAGTATTCGACTTCATCACTGAGTGCGCCCAGTCCGGGGCCAAGACCCTATTTTTCACCGGCGCGGGCGAGCCGACACTGAATCCCTCTCTCGTTGATTACGCCCGTTTGGCCAAGGACGCGGGGATACTAGAACTCTACCTGTTCACGAACGGTAGCGGCGTTACCGAAAAACTCGTCGAGGCGTTGCGGCGCGCGGGCGTCGAGAACTATTGGGTTTCGATTCACGGTATCGGTGAGACTCACGATCGAATCGTGAGGAGAAAAGGGAGCTTCGTGCAAGCCTTCCGGGCATTGAGTTTGATCAATGGCAGTTCGCCTCAACGCCTCAACGTGAACACATGCCTCAATATGCTCAATGTGGATGAGATCGAACGCCTTATGGATAAAACACTGGGTTTTGCAAAGACCACCGCGCACTGTCTCTGTCTGCTCGAATGGGACGGCAATGCTTATACGAACCGGGACAAAATGTGTCGCTTGCCGCTTCTCAGGGATCGCCTCAGCTCCATCACGCCCGGGCGTTTTCCGCTCACCATCCTCGATAATGTGCCGCATTGCGTAGCCCCGCGCCTGCCCCACATCGGGAATTCGCCCGACGACCTTCGCATCAAACGACGAAACACGGAGCAAATGGTGAGCAATCGCCTCAACATGGGCCACAATGCCATTCCGCAACCGTGTGTCGAGAAAGGCTGCCCCCATCTTGAAGTCTGCGTGGGCGTGGACCGGCGCTACCTCGAAGAATATGGGAATGATGAGATTATCACCCTTATCGGACGGCCTTAGGGGCTGGAGCGGCTGAGGATGATAAGCCTGTCGGCTCCGGAAAAAATCAAACCGGAGGGCAAAATGCATAGCACCTCGCCCGCCGGTTTGCCGGTACAATGGCCCCTCCCTCCCCCGAGGTTGAGGCCAGGCCCCTCCCTACCACCACCGCGCGACCGAGTCAAGTTACTTCTTTAGGTTAGAAAAAATCTTTCTAGTAAATTCTGAGATCGGTGACAAAAAACGGCTATCCGCCTGAGATCCTGGCGGGAATACTCGGATTTCATGTGGTGCGATATCCGAGTGGTGAATCCGCCATAGCAGTGAAAACATATGCCGGCTGTCCCAATTCGTGGCCTCTTGGACAGAGCGAGCTTGAAAAGAGACTGGATAGGGGCCGGTGTCCCTCGGATCGAGTCCGGGGCAGGCTCTGCCGGCCCGAGCTACTCGATTTGTTTGCGAAGATGTGCCGGCGCCTATCAATGTCCGAACAGGAATCGGACAAAGCACTTGGCAGCAGACATAAGAATCCCCCTCGGCTCCGTTCTGCGACGAGCGTCGGGGGATTCCAAACCTTGGGCCTCGCGGCCTCACATTCCGATTTCGAGCGCTCTCGTATTACTGCTGGCCACCGCCCGGATAGTACTGGGCTCCGCCCTGATACCCCGGGGCCATAGGCTGGTATTGGCCTGGAACTTGGCCTCCATAAGCCTGTTGTCCGGGCTGAGCGTAGCCCTGGGGAGCGTACCCGGCTTGAGGAGGCGCAGGCTGGGCATAACCTTGCTGGGGATAGCCATAGCCTGCCATCGGCTGCTGCTGGGCCGGTTGAGGATACGGCTGGCCGTAATAACCCGCCTGGGGTTGCTGTTGGGGCTGGGGATAACCCTGGGGATAGCCGCCACCTGGGACCTGACCGCCGTGATACGTCACGTTGGCTGGAGGATATCCCTGCGGGCTCCCATACCCGCCGTACTGTGCGGCCGGCGCGCCTTGGTAGTATCCCTGTGTGGGGGCTTGGGCCCCTTGATCGGCTTGCTGTGCGCCAAACTGCTGCTGCGGCGCCCCGGAGTAATAAGGGTTGAACTGATAAACAGGATTACCTGTCCACCAGGCCCGGATGTCACCGACAGCGGAATTCTCTATCGCGTCCCTGCTGGTGCCCCCTGAAAAAAGGTAATCCAGAAATCCGTAAGACGGAACAGCCACAAACATCATCGCTGAAACCGTCAAAAGCAGCATGGTTCTCTTCATGGCGGAAGCCTCCTGGTTCGCGGGCAAGAGCAACGAGAACTCGGCCGCTCCACTTCTCCCAGCGGGGCGTCGGGATATTCGCCACTCCCTGCGTTGCAACTCCTCCGGTCCATGCCGGGCTGACGAGCCCGTTGGATCGCTCAACACGTCCTTTTTATCTCAGGGCATTGACCGAGAGTGAGGGCCCCATTCAATAAAAAGCATCCCCTTTTCAGAGGATGGGCGGATTTCGCCCTGATATTCACATGATATCCTGGTCTGCGCCGAAAGTCAATCCGGCGGAGAGAAGTAGCAGCAGTAACCGAACCTGATAGGGGTTTTATAGCGTTTGCCGGAAGTAATGGCCCATTGACCGTCCGTCACCTCGGCGAAAGCCGGGGACCAGAACATATTCAAAAGACTGGATTCCGGCTTCCGCCGGAATGACGGTAATAGGCTGCCGCGAACCGAACAGGATTTCTGGCAACGCGTATAGGTAGCATGAGAAGGGGTTTGTCGAGGGAGGCAATCAGCGAAGCTGGGCAAGCGATCCAGGCGCCGCAGCTTGGCGGGACGATAGACGATCCATGGCTTCCAGGCGCTCTTGCACCACGGTTTGAAATCGGTGCTCCAGGAATTTAGCAACCTTGGGGACACTCGTTACCATCTTTGCGTTGAGCACCTTCTGAGGATCTCTGTTCTTGCCGCCGAGAAGCACTTCGAAATGCAGATGAGGCCCTGTCGCGTCACCGGTCTTGCCCACAAGTCCGATCTTCTGGGTTTGTTTGACCCGTTGGCCCTTTTTCGCAAGTATCTTACTCAGGTGCCCATAGCGGCTCTCATATCCGTTGTCGTGGGTTACGCATACAAAGTTCCCGTACCCGTTCTTCCAGCCCGCGAAGTTCACCACTCCACCGGCAATGGACATGACAGGTGTACCCGTCGGCGCCCCGTAATCCAAGCCGTGGTGGTGGCGCTCGACCCTGTGAATCGGATGGCGCCTCATGCCGTACGAGGACGTTCGGCGCAGCACGGTTAACGGCGCACGAAGGAAGTCCTTCTTCAACTCCGCGCCGTTCTCATCGTGATACCGGTCCTTAAAGAAGAATGCAGTCTTTCTGTCGATCTTTCCGTCAGCCTTTTTTCCTTCATAGATCGCCGCGAGTATGCCGCCATATCCTGAAGGGCGGTCGTCTGCATATCTGCGTTCAAACAGGACCTTGAGCGTATCACCCGTTTTACACTCGGCCTGAAAGTCGATATCCCAACGGAAGACGTCTCTTATTTTCGCGGCAAACTCCCCGGTCTCGCCGCTCTTAAGGATTGACTGGATCAGGTTGTTCCGCAGCTCGAAAACGCGACTGGTTTGCCGCAATTCCACAACCACTTCTTCTTTCCAGGAACAGACCTCAGCGCCCCGCCGCTCAGCATGGAACACTTCAGCCGCGCTTAATCCCAGGGTAGCCTTGATAAACGCTCCTTCCGTATCCAACGTTATGCCGTACCACGCTCCCTCCGGAAGCGGCGCGTCACCGTCAAAGGGCTTGCCAGTGGCCGCCGCTATGGCTTCGGCCAGGCTGTACGTGACCTTACGAACCAACGCTTCGTCATTCACATGCGATGCCATCAGGGAGTACAGGGTGTCTTCCGGGCCGGTTGTATCGAAATCTTCCACCGCGCCACGCACGGACTCGGCCTGCTCGTTCGCGGCCTCATCGCTGACCACCGGACACGAATCAGAATCGCCCGCCGCTGACTGGTTTGAAGAGAGTGGAGAAACGGAGGGAAAGTGCGCGATGAGACCCGGGACGCAGATCAGGTACAAGCCGAGCGCGATACACGCCACTGCGAATATAGTGATCAAGAACGACCGAGTGGAATGCCCGTGAGGTCTACGCAGTCCGATCTTTAGTAGGGAATGCCTGTATCCCACGATCCTCTCTCCATACCTGTAAACGCGGAAATGGTAGCATTCAACCTACTTGAAGTCAACAAATAATCCGAAAGACCGGCGGGTATGCGGCTTGCAGCTCTTTGAATAAACCTGGAACATTCCGAAACACCAAGTGTCGGACTCATCAACAGCAAAAAGGAAGCCCGTGTAGTAACACCTGTTCAGGGCCGGGGGTAGAACCCTCTGATTGGGGAGGGAGTGAGCGATGGAAGCGGATCGCGCAGTGTGGCTTGATGAGTTCGCCGTGTCATGCCGCGTCTTCAAAGGCCGATGGAGCATTCGGCACTGCCTGCGCATGTACAATGATATCAAGGACCTCAAAATCCGCATGGCCTCCAGGGTCCACGGAAAAGTGACTAGATACGAGTCCGCATACAACCCATGCGAGAAGTGCAAAATCTTGGCCGCGCACCTGAAGGCCCAGCAGGCCAACGAACGCCTGTACAAAGACGATTCCGAAGAGACCCCCTTCGATCACGCCTGGGCTGTTTGAGGGCTGCGGACACCTGCCTCGCACTTTAGTTATTTCTTTCACGCCAGTCTCTTACCATGTGCGGCCGCGACTTCCGCGTATCGCGAGGACGGTTCGCTCCGTTCAATACATCCAACGATGACTATAAGTTTCGCCCGGTTCGCTGTTTCTTGGCGAGAAATGTGGGTGGGTGGAATTAAAGTTCACCCTGGTTTGTCTCTCTGAGAACCACGTTGAGGACGTCATTCATGCTGCCCCATCTCTTTTCCGGGTCCTTTTCGAGGCAGCCCAAGATGAGTGGATCGAGCCAATCAGGCGCTTCAGGGTTCACCAGTCTGGGGGGCGCTGGAAAAACCCTGGTCTGTTGGAACTTGTAGTCCTCGAATGACGGACCTTCAAATGGATATTCTCCCGTAGCGACGAAATAGAGGATCGCGCCTAGAGCATATATATCTGCGGCCTTCTCCATCGCTGTGGGCGCCTTGAGGCGGAAAAACTCAGGCGGCATGAATGCGGGGGCCATACCGGGATCTCTCCATCGAGGCTCCCGAGCGAGAATGAAAGTCCTGAAGGACTGATTGTAACCCAGGTTCGCGATCTTGGGAGTCGTGGCATCCTCCTGAAAGAGGACTGTGGACGGCTGTAAATGCAGGTGCAGTGTGCGCCGATATTTTCCGTCCAGGCCGATATAGTTGTGCGCATGGGCCATGCCGCTCACTATGCCCTTGATCCATCTGAGCCTGACGGCAAAATCCGGCCTGCGCTCGGGTGCCATCACGTCGTCAAGGGTGAGCGGATAGAGCGGATGAATGCTAGCCCGTATGCGTTGTGGGCCGATGACTTCGCCTTCATTCTCCAGGATATTCTCGTGTATAATATTGAAAGCGACGTCAGCCACCTGACCGAGAAATTGTCTCAATTGCTCCGGCGACAGGAACCCTTTGCTGAAATCCCTTATGAGATACTCGTCGCCGGTGTTCACCTCCACGCCCAAGCGCCATGAACCCCAGCCGTCGGTTCTCAGCACGCGCAGGCTCTTGTAAGCCAGGCCTCCTGTAGAGGGCTTGAAGAGCTCCTCATCCTTGTACTGAATCTGCGGGCCTCTCATCGAATGCGAGACAAAGGTCGTGACAGGCTGTTCGGACAATTTTCGACCCACGGATTCTTGGTGTTCCACAATTTCCGCTTTCACGGCCCCGATGGCAGGAGGAGCGGGCTCCTGTGGACGGGGCTCGGGCGCCGGTTCGGCGATCTCTTCAGGAAGAGGATCACCGGAGAGGATTTCCGGAAATCCCAATTCGTGAACAGATGGCTGGCGAGGGGCCTCTCCTCCACTTACCGTAGGAAGCGCAGGGGCTTCCTTTGGTTCGCCCGCGGCGGTTGCGCTTCGATCGGTCCGCATCTCTTCACGCTTAGTGAGGTCTTCCCGGGCGGCGTCGCTCGGCGGCTCAGCGACTATTCTCTGTTCTTCGCCGCGCGGCGGCTTTGGAGCCTTCCTTGGAGCAGTCTTGGCGGCCGCGGCGTCGGAAACCTCTTCTCCGCCTTTGTCCGAAAGAAGCCCCGGGAGATTGTGAGCCTTTGCCAGTTCGGTCGCTTGCCTGGCCAATTCCTCGTCATCAGGCTGCAAGCGAGACAGCGCCAGCAGATGCTCCAGTTGTTTGACGGGCTCACCCCTGCGAGCGTAGGCCGCGGCAAGAGCCCGCTGGATCTGCGGATTGGCGGGCTCTCGTTTCGCCACCGATTCCAGCACATGGACCGCCTTGTCGTCGTACGCCTCGCGTTTGACCAATTGCTTGAGGATCTTAACGATGAGTTCCCGGTTGCCTTGGCGAATTGTCTCTTCAATGAGGTTGTTGTCGATAACGCACTGCGCGAGATCAGAAAGGTAATCATGGTTCGCGCTGTCCAGCTCATGGAGCAGGCTCAGCTTCTCCATGTACCTGGCGAGGTCTCCTCTTGTGAGGTAGACGGTGGCGAGCATCTTGTTCACTCCCAACGCGCGAGGGTGAAATTCCAATACCTTTTCATAGGTGGCCACGGCGTCCGGAGTGACTTCCGACCGCGCGAGGAACTGTTGAGCCATCTTCTTGATGATCTGCGGGTTGCCTTCGCTCAGAGCGTGCGCAACCTTGTCACTCCCTATGTAGACCTTGGCCGCTTCCTCCGTATATTCCTCGGCGTTTTGCCGATCCAGTTGGGTGAGCATGGTGAGCTGGCTCACGGCCCGGCGATAATCATTGTCCTGGCGGTATTTCTGGGCCAGGATGCGGTGAAGGCGTTTGTCGGTCCGGTCGTACTCGAGGCATTTCAAATAGATACGTTCGGCTTCAGGCGTGAGGGCTCGGTCTTCCAGGAAATCCTCGCAGGTCGCTACGATAAGCGCCTTGTTGGACGCCTCCACAGCCAGATCCGTCTGTCCTTCCGAAATGAGGAACTGCGCCGCTGATGGGATAAGGGTTCGGTCAACGCGGCCTGATTCCAGGATTTCCACCACGTGTTTGACGTAGTTCCGGTGCTGCTTTTGGCTGCGGTAAATGTCGATCAGTTTTCTGCGTATGTCGAGGCTTGTTTCTTCATCGATGGGGCCTTGCAGGAGCTGTTCGTAGATGGCCGCTGCTTCTTCCTGCCGACCCAATGCGTTCATGAGGTCAACACCCAGCGCATGATCTTCAGCTCCCTTCAGTCCGCCGAGCGCCCGCATCTTCTCCCAGCATTGAGCGGCTTCACGCAGTTGGTCCGTCTTGTAATAGCAAACCGCGAGTCGCCTGTACACGTCGGGATTGCGGATGTCGCCCCCCTGAAGCGCCAGATATTCAATGAATTCCTGGATAGCCTGCGCGTAATCACCAGCGCGGAAGGATTCTTCTGCGTTCCGGATCGCCGCCGAAGTGGAAGCCGCGCGGTCTTCAGCCCGTTTGGCTCTCCTGGCCCTCAGTTGAACGAACCCCACAACCGCCAGCAACGCGACCAGCAGAGCCACCCCGGCCAGGATCAAAGGCCAGTTGGGCCCCATGGCCCTGGGGAGACGCCACGGCGCGGTGTGGCTTTGCAAGACAAACCCGAAATTCATCTGTTCGGGAATTCGCACCCGGTAATAGTCGCCCTCGCGTCCCACCACTTCCAGCACGTCTCCGTGGAGCGCTATTGCCAGGACGTCGGCGCCACGCCGCGGCGCGCCGAGGATGTTCGTGGAGAGATGATCCGGCGCCTCGATTTTGACCGCTTCGGGAAAGGTCTTATCCCCCTGCGCCTGGCCGTTGCCGGCCCAAGCTGCGCACAGGCACGAAATGATCAGCAGCCGGAATATGCCCTGGAGAGCGAAGCGTTTCAAAAGAGATTCCCTCATGCGCCGGCAGTGGTTATATTAATGAATCAAGATACCGGGAAGTCGCGCGGAAGCCCGTCGCGGCTTCGTCGAATACGTCCGTATCTTGGTCGCGCCGGCAGCGGCTTTATGTAACCCTGATCGATCCCTGCGTTTTCATAATTGTCGGGGACGAATGCGTAGTCCGCGCGGTATATCTACCTTATCATGAATCGCAGAAACTCGCAAATTCATAAAGCTTTCGGGCGACAGTGAGCCCGGATTGCACAGGAGCATGAAGAAGATGGAACAACGAGCGCTACAGTTCGAACAGGGGCCCATACGGCCGCCCAGCGAGGCCGGCAGCCTTCTCATACGCGTGACGAGAAATTGCCCCTGGAACCGGTGCGCGTTCTGCTCAACCTACAAGGGTCAGAAGTTCTCGCGAAGGTCCCTGGAGGAAATCAAAGCGGACGTGGATGCGGCAAAGGCCATTGCAGATCGAATCAGAGAGATTTCCTGGTCCGCCGGTGACGGCGGCGCGGTTACCAGACGGGTCATGGCCGATATGTGGCAGGATCCTCAAGTGAACGATTGTTTCGGCTCCATTGCTCTTTGGTTGGCCCATGGCGGCGAGACCGTTTTTCTTCAGGATGCGAACTCGCTGATATTGTCCACCGACTCCCTGGTGGAGATCCTAGGTTATATAAAGACCCAGTTCCCGCATGTGAAGCGGATCACGTCCTATGCTCGGGCCCTAACGCTGAGCCAAAAGACCGTGGAGGACTTCAAGCGGCTCAAAGAGGCCGGCCTTACGCGGCTCCATGTGGGGATGGAATCCGGATCCGACGCGATTCTCCGGATGATCCAAAAGGGCGGCAGCGCCGCGCACATAATCGACGGCGGCAAGAAAGTGGTGGAGGCCGGTATCTCACTTTGTCTGTACATTATGCCCGGGATAGGCGGCCGACAACTCAGCCGCGAGAACGCGCTGGAGTGCGCCCGCGTGGTAAACGCCATCAACCCCGATTTTGTGCGATTTCGGTCGCTTTACGTGAAACGGGGCAGCCCCTTGTGGCAAATGACCGAAGACGGCGCTTTCGACATACCGGACGAAGACGAGATAGTCCGTGAAATAAGGCTTTTCATAGAGAGCTTGGACGGCGTGACCACCACCCTGGTGAGCGATCACATCCTTAACCTCCTCCAGGAAGTGGAAGGCAAACTCCCTGAGGAGAAGCAACGAATGCTCGGTGTCATCGACGCATACCTGAACCTGCCCGAGGAGGACAGGCTCATGTTCCAGCTTGGCCGACGCGGCGGCGCCTTGATCACGCTGGCTGAGTTTCATCGACCCGGAGTGAAGTCGCGTCTCACCGCGGCAAAGCGGGAGATCGAGCAGGAAGTGCCCGGCGGTATCCCGGAATATATCAAGGAGATGAAGAGACGCTATATCTAATAGCGAGGCGCGTGTGTCCTTCTCGATCAAAGTCCATTGAACTCGGCCGACACGAATGAGCCTCGATATAGCCATTTGCGAGCTTCAGCCGTCATGCCCGCCTTTGCCTGAAAATGCCGGGGCGGATCTTTAGCCTCATGCTCGGATTACCGGGTATACCTGCCCCGGGCTTCAATCCGCTTTCCAATCCGGATCTTCTTCACTTGGCTTGCTGTGGGCCGGCTTTCCGAGAACAATACACGTGCGCTGATGGAGGCATCCGTCACGGCGTTTCACGCCGCGGTAAACTCGTAGGTCAGCCGCTCTTCTCCCAAGTCCAACATGCGGACCTTGACCTTCATGCCCGCTTTGACCGCTTCGTCCGGCAGCGTCCCGTCAATGCGGCCAAAGACCTTGATTCCATCCGCGAATTCAGCAACCCCCAGCCGGTAGGGGACATCCTTCTCGAAGCCCGCGGGCGCGAAAGTGGCCTTGGTGTGTGAAATGAGCGCGCCCTCACCCGTGATGGGGAACCACTCCATCTGATCGCTCAGACAAGAGCTGCAATCAGCCCGGGGAGGAAAGAACTTTGCCCCGCACTGCGCGCAGACCGTGCCGCGAAGCTCATTATTCTTGAGAAATTCTACGAACTGTTCCGCCTTGGTTACGCCCGTGAAGCTTACAATGCCAAATTGCTCGAATCCCATAATCGGCCTCCCTCATTCCACACCGAAAATGCTCACATTGCCGTAAATGCCTACGCCACCGATGTTGTGGACGAGGCCGATCTTAGCCCCGGGAACCTGAATGTCACCCGCTTCGCCTCTGAGTTGGAGCACGATAGTTCGGATCTGCGAGCCGCCGGTGGCGCCGATCGGGTGACCTTTGGAGAGGAGCCCGCCGTCGATGTTCACCGGAATTTTTCCCTCTTTGTAGGTCTCTTTGTTTCGTATAAGTTCCCTGCCTTGCCCCGGTTCCGCGAAGCCGAGATCCTCGTACGCCATGAGTTCCGCGATGGTGAAGCAATCATGCACCTCGGCCACATCCACGTCCGAAGGCTTGATTCCGGCCATTTCGTAGGCCCGCTTTGCGGCGGCCTGTGCGCACCGCAGACCGCTGAAGGAATCTCTCCCGGCCATGTTGATCGGCGCGGTCGCCATTCCCAGGCCCTTGATCCACACGGGCTTTGCAGCCAAATCACGGGCCTTCTCCTCGGACGCCAAGATGATGCAGGACGCGCCGTCAGCGTTCGCGCAGCAGTCCATCATCTTGAGCGGCGTTGCGATGTACTTGGGCTCAAGGATCTTCTCTAGAGTCAGCGCTTTTCTGAAGACCGCCTTTTCGTTGAGCTGGCCGTATGTGGAAGACTTGAGTCGGATCAGGCCTAGATCTTCTTCCTGAGTGCCGTACTTTTCGAAGTGCCCGCGGGCGTACATGGCGTAGTACGCAGGCATCATGGTGCCGAAGGGCGCTTCCCACTGAATGTCCGCGCCGCGGCCCATGCGCTCTTGCGACTCTGCGGAAGATATCTCGGACATCTTCTGGAATCCCAGCACCAGCGCCACATCGTGCAGGCCCGACGCGATCAGCGCGTATGCGGTTCTCAGTCCACTGGAGCTCGATGAGCAGACACTTTCCACGTAAAAGGTCGGCTGGGGATTCAGGCCCAAATACTCGGCCATGAGCCCTGCCGGGGTGCGTTGCTTATCATACTCCGGGGCCGAACAGACGACCGAAGCGTCGATCTGTTGCGGTTTGACGCCCGCGTCCTTCATCGCTTCCCGGTACGCCTCAAACGCCAATTCACGGATTGATCCGGGATACTGCCTCACAAAAGCGCTCTGCCCCACACCAATGACGCCTACCTTTGCCATACACCCCTCCTTGTGCCCTGGAACATGCGAAAGAAGTTCGAAAGACTGGATGATAACACAACCGATTCGGGACGATCAACGAGCCTTGGCTCGGCACGGCCGCCCTTCATAGAAGTTGACTGCTCGTGCCAGGAACTGGTAAATTCCACAATTGGATTACCATTATTGGGATTACCTACGCTGCTGTCGCAGCGCCGTCAGGACTCCCCAGGTACTCAGGGAAACCACATCTTCGGAATGGCAAGTCTTTCCAGGGAGGAAGCAGGGGGACGATGGACTTCGCAGACGTAGTCAGGGATTGGACGAACGCGGCTCAGAAGCAACGCGCTGACTGCAAAGACGAGTATAAGACGAAGAACGCGATCATTGAACCCTTTATCCACAACGTTCTCGGTTTCAATGTCTTCGACCTCAAGGAGGTCGTCCCGGAACACGCTTGTCGGTTCGGAGCCAAAGATGCTTACAAGGTCGACTACGCTGTCTTCCTCGACGGCAAATTGGTCATGATAATTGAATGCAAAGGGGCAGATGAGCCCCTCGATCGAGACGACACTTATGTCGGACAGCTCAAGAAATACTACGCCGCCTGCGAGACCAAAGGGCTTATAGGCGTGCTCACTAATGGCTTGCAGTTGCAATTCTTTGCCGACACTAAAGTGCCCCAGCAAATGCACACCGAGCCGTTTCTCGTGGTCGATGCCTTCAAGTTGAGCGATCCTGACATTGAGTGGCTCGAGAGCTTTACAAAACTGAAGTTCAAGTCAGAGTCACTCGGAGAAGTAATTAAGAAAGTGCAATTGCCGAAAGAAACAGAAACTAGGCTGAAACAACAGCTCGAAAGCCCTGACGACCATTTCGTGAGACTCATTATGAGAGGACTGGAAGATGACGTGGGAAGGCTAGGCAAGACGAAGGTCGAGGAATACCGTCCTTACGTAAAGACAGCGATCTGCAACTATCTTGACGCCTACGTCGCTCAACGTCTGCCGACCACTGGAACAAGAGCGGCCATGGCCACTGCGTCGGCCGTGACTTCGGCTGTCAATCTCTCAGGCGCCTCCGCGGTGGCTCTAGGATCGGACCAGGACGACATTGAGGTTGAAGCCGTTGAGGAACAGCTTGCCTACAGGGATGGTGCGGCAAGCGTGATAACTCCTTCGCAGTTTTCGGAAACGGATCAGAGGGCTTCCTCGTCTCCACAGGTAAGAAAGGTCAGAGGGATTGACCTTGTGAACGACATGCGATCAGGTATGTCCCTCGCCGACATAGCCGCCAAATATTCCATCAAGATGGAAAAGCCCCAAGGGTTCTTTCAACAGCTCGTTAGCAAAGGGGTCATCAAAGCGGAGGAATTGCCTAGGATAGGCGGCTGAACATGTAGACTTGGCAATTCACCCCGACTTGACAAAGGTACCAATAAAGTCTGTTATGGAGCTGGAGGTTCGGTGGACGGGGACCTTGCTTGGTTCTTCGCACCCGGGCAGGCATCCCTGGCCAGCTTTACCTCCTTTCTTTTTGATTCTCTTTACGAAAGGGAGTGGATTCGATGGAAGTGAAGAAGATTGCTGTTCTTGGGGCCGGGCTCATGGGCTCGGGTATCGCGCAGGTGGCCGCGCAGGCGGGGTTTGACGTCAACTTGATGGATGTGGCTCAGCAGTTTGTAGACAAAGGATTGTCCACAATAGAAAAGAATCTCAAACGCATGGCGGAAAAGGGCAAAATGGAACCGGCCCAGGCTGAAGCGGTCCGCAAGCGAATCAACCCGTTCTTGTCTCTGGCGGATGCGGCTAAAGACGTTGATGTGGTGATCGAAGCGGTGATCGAGAAGATGGACCTGAAAAAAGGAGTTTATACCGAGCTGGAGGCAGCGGCCCGCAAGGACACGATTTTCGCCAGCAATACTTCCGCTCTCAGCATTACGGAGCTGGCCTCCGCGACCAAACGACCGGATCGTTTCATCGGGATGCACTTTTTCAACCCCGTGCCTGTCATGCAGCTTGTGGAGATCATTAGGGGATACGGAACCTCGGACCAAACCGTCGCGGTTATCAAGCAGCTCACGGAAAAGATGGGCAAGACCGGCATCGAAGTCCAGGAAGCGCCCGGGTTCGTGGTGAATCGCATCCTGGTGCCTATGATTATCGAGGCGATCTTCGCGCTCCAGGAAGGACTTGCTACGCCCGAAGAAATCGACACGGGAATGCGATTGGGCGCGAATCATCCTATGGGCCCATTGGCTCTGGCCGACCTGGTTGGGCTGGACACGTTGCTCAATGTTCAGCAGAATTTGTACGAGGAGTTCGCGGACCCTAAATACCGGCCTCCCGCGTTGCTGAGAAAGATGGTTCGAGCCGGACACCTGGGCAGGAAGTCCGGGAAGGGTTTCTACAATTATACGTAGTCAGCGCTGCTCAACCGAGGATGCATCGATGCCGAAGACCGAACGATTCGGATTGACCGAAGAAGAACAGATGCTCCAGGACATGGTCCGACGCCTCGCGAGAGAGAAAGTGGCGCCGGGCGCGGAAGAACGAGATAAGGTCGGCGAATTCCCTTTCGACATGTTGGAACTCATGCGGGAAAACGGGCTGATGGGAGTTGACTTCCCGGATGAGTACGACGGCATGAACGCGGGAATGCTCTCCCATTGCATCGTGGTGGAAGAGCTTGCCAAGGTGGACGCTTCGGTGGCGCTGATCCCTTCGTGTCAGGAATTGGGCTGCCTACCGATCATCCTGGCCGGGAATCACGAACAGAAAGACAAGCACCTCAGGCCGCTGGCCACCGGTGAGAAGGTCGCCGCGTTCGCGCTGACCGAAGCCAGAGGAGGCTCGGATGTGGCCAGCCTCAGAACTCGCGCTGTGCGGAAAGGCGATCGATACGTTCTGAACGGTACCAAGCAATTCATCACCAACGGCGGTGTGGCAGACACTATCGCGGTCTACGCCGTCACCGAGCCGGATGCGCCCACGCACAAGAATGCGAGCGTCTTCATCGTCGAGAAGGAATTCACGGGTTTTTCCGCGTCCCGAAAGGAGAGCAAGCTCGGTATCCGCTGCTCCGACACCCGGGAGCTGGTCTTCGAGGATGTGGAAATCCCGGTGGAAAACCGACTTGGCGAAGAAGGAGACGGCTTCCACATCATGATGAAAACCTTGGACTTCAGCCGTCCCTCAGTGGCCTCCCAGGCGCTGGGCATCGCAGCCGGCGCGTTCGAGTATGCCACCGAATATGCGAAGGAGAGGGTTACCTTCGGCCTGCCTATTATCAAACACCAGGCCATCGCATTCAAGCTCGCGGACATGGCGATGAGGATCACCGCGGCAAGGCAGCTCTTATATAAAACATGCGATCTTCTCGACAGCCGCTGCGCGAAGGACCTCTCCAAAGTCCCCGCGGAAGTGATTCGTCATTCGTCTATGTCCAAGGCGTATTGCTCCGACGTTGCCATGTGGACGACAATTGAAGCGGTCCAAGTACTCGGTGGGTACGGTTACATTACAGAGTATCCGGTGGAACGCATGATGCGGGACGCGAAAATCACGCAGATCTATGAAGGCACTAACGAAATCCAGCGGCTCGTTATAGCCGGAACGCTCTAGCGTTGGATTTTGTCGGTCTCATGAAAAGCCGCGCGAATATACCGTCACACGTTCCCGGCCCCGGCAGTCTTATTATATGAGGAGCGAGTCTGGGTCGCTTGCCCAACGGAGGCTCGCGCCCTTGCCTTTGCGATCAAGCGTCAGCTGTCAAGTCTGACCACACATTTAGGTGAAACGTCGGTTCGTGCAGCGGCACGTGCCAAATTCTTGCGCTCTAGAGCGCGACGAAAGAGGTCTCTCATGGCATCCTGGCAAAAGTCTGCATGCATTTGCTGCGCGCAAAATTGCGGGCTCGAACTGGAGATCGAAGGGAATCGCATCGTCAAGGTAAGGGCCGACAAAGACAACCCGCGCAGCCAAGGATACGTGTGCCGAAAAGGACTCAAGATAGCGCATTATCAACACAACTCATCCCGCCTCATCCACCCGCTGAAACGGACTTCAAACGGTTTCCAGCGGATTTCATGGGATGACGGGCTCGATGAGATCGCGACCACCCTGCGGCGAATCGTGGATACCGGAGGCCCCCGATCCGTGGCCTATATGGGCGGCGGAGGCCAGGGGTGTCATTTTGAGGCCGCGTTCGGCGTGCGCCTCCTGCGCGGCTTGGGGTCCAGGTACCATTACAGCGCGCTGGCCCAGGAGCTTACCGGCATGTTCTGGGCCCACGGCCGCATGTTCGGGCGGCAATACCTTGCTCCCATACCGGACGAACATCAAACCGACATGCTCATCTCGGTCGGCTGGAACGGGTGGATGAGCCACCAAATGCCCCAGGCAAGGCGGCATCTGAAACGGATTTCCGATGACCCGGAAAAGCTGCTGGTGGTCATTGACCCTCGAAAGTCCGAAACCGCGCAGAAGGCCGATATTCACCTTGCCCTTCGCCCGGGAACCGACGCGCTCCTCTTCAAGGCCATGATCTCGATCATCCTTAACGAAAGGTGGCAGGATGCGGATTACATCTCCCGCCACGTGAGCGGACTGGCGCAAATCTCGCCCTGGTTCAAGGATTTTGACGCAAAAGCCGCGATCAAGGTGTGCGAACTTGATTACGCGCAAGTTCGAGAACTGTGTCGCCTCTGTGGCACGCGCAAATGGTCTTTGCACACGGACCTGGGCATACTCATGAATCGCCACAGCACGGTCGTCTCGTACTTGGCCGCGGTCCTGATGACCATCTGCGGCCGTGTCGGGGTTCAGGGCGGCAATCTCTTCCCCGGCTATCTGATGCCCCTCGGCGCCCATTCGGATGAGCGTGACAAGCGGACATGGCGAACGGCGGAGACCGATTTCTTTGAAATCATGGGGACTTTTCCTCCCAATGTCATGCCTGAGGAGATTCTCTCAGGGCGCGAGGACCGCCTGAGGGCCGTGATCGTGAGCGGCGCCAATCCGCTGAGGTCGTATGCGGATACCAGCGCGTACGAGGAGGCTTTCCGGAAACTCGATCTCTCCGTAACCATTGATGTGGTGATGAGCGAGACCGCGGCCTTGTCCCAATACGTGCTCCCTGCCCGCTCCGCGTACGAGAAATGGGACGGGACCTTTTTCGCCTGGACCCACCCTGAGGTCTTCTTTCAGATGCGCAGGCCGCTACTGGCGCCTGAGGGGGAGCCTCGGGAAGAAAGTGAAATCTTCACAGGACTGGCCGAGCGGCTTGGGCTGATTCCTCCTTATCCCGAATCTCTGACCCAGGCAGCGCTGGGCGACAGGCTGCAATTCGGTTTGCAGCTTATGCAATACGCTGCGTCGGAACCTCGGGCCGCGGCGACGCTGCCGTTCATTCTCGCACGGACCCTTGCAACCGCGCTGGGGTCGCCCAACTTGGCTGCGCTCTGGGGACTGCTACAGACCGCGCCGAAATCATTTCGGGAAATGGCGGTGAATGCCGGATTCAACCCTGGGTTGACCATTGGCGAAGAGATCTTTCAGGCCATTCTCGATCATCCCGAGGGGCTCTGGATCGGCAAGAGCGATCCGGAAAAGAACCTGGAATCGGTCCGCACAGAGGACGGCAAAATCAACGTTTTTGTCCCTGAGCTGGCTGACTGGATTGACGAGATCGACGCCCCGCGAGAAAAACAGGCGCTCAGCCTTTCCGCCGAGTATCCGTTGGTTCTCACGGCCGGTCGCCACTTCGATCATAACGCGAACACCATTATGCGCGACCCCGCGTGGAACGACCACAAAGAAGCCTGCACTCTGCTCATCCATCCATCGGACGCGGCCGCGGCGGGAATCAAAGACGGACAGAGGGTGAGTGTCACCACGGAAGCGGGCCGAGTGGAAATCCCCACAGAAGTGACCGACACGTGCAGCGCCGGACACGTGGTGATTCCGCACGGCTTCGGCCTGGAGTATGAAGGCAAGACGCACGGGGCCAACGTGAACCGACTCGCCAAGAACACGAACAGGGACAGACTGGCGGCCACTCCTCTGCATCGTTTCATCCCATGCCGGGTCGAGCCGTGCGGATAGCCGGCGGAGACCGCCGGCTGAACAATGGCAACATACCGAATCCCCTCACAAGCTACCTGTTCCAGATGAACTTGACCGGCCAGGAGATGGCGTGGGTCTTGAAGCTCAACGGAATAGTGTTTATGGTAAACGACAATGTTCGCTATCGTGGGCTTGAAATGCTGAATGCAGAGGGTTGAGAGAGCATGAGTCAGAGCTGGGTAGGAATATCCACGATACTGAAGACAGCGGCAAAAGTCTTTGAAAAGCCGGTGTACGCCAAGAACGTCTCCATGCTGCAGGTCGACAGGTTCCTGCGCAACATCTCTTTGACGCCTCCCGAGGGGAAAGCCAACCGCATCAGGCAGTGCAGCGTCAGAATAACCGACCTGTGCAACTTGCGATGCCATACCTGCGGCCAATGGGGAGACAGCGGCTTCCTGCGGAGTTGCTCGATCGCGGACCTTAGAAAGGACGAGGTGTCACCCGACCGTTACATCGAACTCCTCAGAGATCTCAAGGCGCACGGCCACACACCCACGGTGTACCTCTGGGGGGGCGAACCCATGCTGTACAAGGGTTCCGTGGAGATCATAGAGGAGGCCGCGTCAATGGGCATGCCTCCGAGCATTGCCACGAACGCCACCGGCCTTGCGCAGCACGCGGAAAGACTGGTCGCCGCGCCCATGTTCGTGATCCAGATCTCGGTTGACGGCGCGGACTCCGCCACTCACAACGCGTGCCGCCCCGGGGCAAATCCCGCGGTGGATAATTTCGCGACCATAAATCAGGCCATCGCAAGCATAAGAGAGATCCGCGCGGATCGAGGCCAACGACTCCCCCTGATCGCCTCGCTTACCACCATCAACAACCTGAATTACGATAAGCTCGTGGATGTTTACGAGTCTTTTAGAGACAAGGTGGACGTGTGCGTCTTTTACCTTGCCTGGTGGATCGATCAAGAATCCGCGGAAAATCACGCCCGTGACTTTGAGGAGCGCTTCGGCTTTAGGCCGGAGAAACACTTCGGTTGGATCGGGAGCTGGCGTCCCCCGGATTACGGAATCCTGTCGAGCCAATTGAAACGACTCGAGGCAAAGGCTGCGAGCCTGTCCGGGCCGGGTTTGATCATCATGCCCCCCGTGTCGGAGCCTGACCAATTGGAAGCGTACTATACGGATCACGCCCAACGATTCGGCTTTGAGAAGTGCAATCATATCCTTACCGCGGTTGAAATAAATTCCAACGGCGATATGAGCCCGTGCAGGGATTATCACGATTTCGTGGTGGGAAATGTGAAAGAGAAGACCATCACGGAGCTGTGGAATTCCGAGCCGTACCGCAAGTTCAGGCGGAGCCTCGCGGAAAAGGGCCTCATGCCCGCATGTACACGCTGCTGCGGTCTCATGGGCTATTAGGACGGACTGCAAGCGCCTAATCTCTGCGTCGAGGATTGTTTCTCTACAGAGAGCCACTGTAGAGGCAGCCGGTTTCAGTCGGCCCGTTTCCAGACCCGAGAATGTTGTGATTGTGATTTCAATAGCATATCGCCATTCTGCTCCTCTAATACTGTGAAATAATGAACCAATTCCTACTAAAGGGTGGGGGGCTTTCTCATCATTTCCGACAAATTTTGTCTGAAATACAAGCCTCTTGTCAACGATCTTTACAAGCAGTTTTGTCAAGAACTTGGGGGTGTTCTGGAATTAGCAGGTCAAAAGGGGCCCAAATCTGTCAAAACGATCCTCGAGCTGGGGGGCTTCCTTGACCTTTAAAGGTCGCCGAAAAATGTTCAACGCGTCAGCCCGCCGGTGTCGCTCCCACATATTGTGCATCCCTGATACAAGACTACATCATGTAGGCGAAAAGGGGGGCCAGACTCCGACCTTTTTATGAAATGTGATCTCCTGGCATGGAAAATGCTCACCAAGGCCCGCGGGCGGAATGGCTTGAGGGAAAGCCTGGCAGCCTCTCCTGACGAGCCAAAGTAGGGGGATTGGCTCAACAAAAATGGAAAGGAGTGATGAGATGAAGAAGGTCGTGGTTTTGATAGTGTTCGCGCTGGTATTTGCGACCCCCTATCTTTGTTTCTCGGCCGGCAAGGGCAACAAGGGGAGGAACCAGGGTCACGCGGTGACGAGCCACTCGACGCCGGCGGCGCAGAAGGGCCATCAGTGGACCCATGGTGGCGACCGATCCGGACACAACGGTCATTGGTTGAGAAACGTTGACCGAGGTGGGGACCGAGGCAATAGGTTTGGCCACAGCGGCCGCAACGAGCCCAAGAACTGGTTCGGTCACTCGGACCGCCCCGGACACAAGGGAAACTCGTTCGGGTTTGGTGAGCGTTTCGCGCACAGGAGCAGCTCGTTCGGGCTTGGCGATCGTTTCGGCCACAGGAGCCAGCTCTTTGGGCTCGGTGGTCTCTTCGAACATAGGCGCCACGGGTTCGGCCCGGGCGACCGACGCTTGGGAGACTCTCTGGAACGCAGAGGCGAGGCCTTGGAGCGTCGTGGGGAGAGACTGGAGCGCAGAGGTGAATGGTTGGAGCGCCTGGGCCATCGGATGGAAGCTCGCGGTGAGTACTTGCAGCGTCTAGGCCACAGACTCGAAATGAGCGGCTTCGGTCATCTGGGAGAGCGGTTGATCCGTAGAGGTGAGATCTTGGAACGTATGGGTCATCGGCTGGAGGCAAAGGGTGAACGAATGGACCGCTTGGGCGAGAGGCTGCAGCGCAAGGGTGATTGGTTGCAGACTGTGGGCGACCGAATCCAAACCGGAGGCGATCGGTTCCGGTTCGCGGGCGAGCGGATGGATCAGAGAGGGGACCGATCTTCCGGGTTTAGTGACAAACGAGAGAACAGGGACTTTGCGCGTTCCCTAGACCGGCCCGGCGGTAGCAATGAGCAGACCTCGACAGTCGGCAATCGGCAGGCCACCAACAGAGATCGTACACGTTTGGCGGGTCAACCAGGAAATAGGGGCCAGGAACTCGACCGGCTGGCCACATGGGTGCGGCAGGACAACGCCACGCAGTAGACCGTGAATTGTTAGGGCGGCAGCGCCGTTTTCACGGCAAAGCCGCCTGCATTGCCCTGATCCTCTGCCCGATCCGAGAGACTGCGCTTACCTTTCCCTCAATTACGCAGGCGCCGGGGAGGCGGAAAAGGTTCCCGGCGCCTGAATTGTTTTGGGCCGGCGCGCATGGGGAAGAGCAAAACTACGAAGCGATTCACGATGTCACGAGGTCGAGGATTTCCAATCGTGAGCGCTTGCCGTTGAAATTTTGGGTGGGTCGCCCCCTGCGGCAATCGGATCGCCTTTGGCAATCTCTCTCAGCTTCTCGATAATCTTGCGGCTGTTTGGACTACGAGAGGCTTGTCCGGACGCGGCTGGTCATCCTTCGCATGGAGCGGGTTCCTTGTAATTGGTCCCCAGCACGCTCTGAAGTTCGGCGCATGCGGCATTGGCCTCGCCCAGAGCGCGAATGCGCTGAATTTTTTGCATGAGGAGGTTGGCTTCGGCCTCTTCGAATTGCAGTTGGCTCAGGTCATCTCCGGCGACTCTTATCTGGGCCATCTTGAGGACCTTTTGAGAACCGGCCAGCGCAGCTTCCCTGGTTTGGCACTCCTCCAAAGAGTCATTATAGGTTAACGCCGCGACTCGCACTTGGGACGCGATACCAAGGGCAACTGCGCCCAATTCCTTATATGTTTTTGTTGCGGCGGACCTGGCCGCTCGAGAGTCGTTTCGATTGATCAGCCAATCGAGTAGATCAAAATGGACCAAGACACCGATATCTTTCCAATCCTTATTGTACAGAAACTTGTCCTTGTCTCTGGTATATCTCCAGAAGCCTTCAACTTTGGGAAGATATCTGACGATGGTTCGTTTGATGTCATTGACGGATGTGAGGTGGTCGAGTCCGGCTTGGAACGCTTCGGGTCTGTGTTTGACGGCTATCAGCTCCAGATCGCACAATGGGGCGCCGAAGCAGGGAGAGGACATCTTCCCTTCCACGCAAAAACCTCCGTCCACACAATACTCGGGCGAAAGCCCCATCGCTGATGCAAGGATGTTCCTCTGCCTCTCCGTTTCATTGCGGACCTTCCCCAAGACGCGGCGGGCTTCCACAGCCCTTTCCTCAGCTCGCTCGTAATCTTCAACTCTTATTATGCTCTTGTTCTGAAGTCTCTGCATTGAGGCGGCAATCTGAGCCCGCATGCCCGCAAGTCGCTTGGCGTAGGACAATGATTGTTGGAGACTCAAGAGCCTGAAATAGGCCCCATCCACTGCGCCGATGAGCTTTTGGGCCACTCGCACTTTTTGATAATGAGCCTTGAGTCGATCATTGGAAGCGCTCTTCGAAACGTAATATGCCAAGGCCGCGTCCACCGGGCTCCACCTCGTCTCAAAAACATAACGCCAGGTGGTCCTTTCATGACCCGTGGAATAACTGGTGACGCCTGTGCCGTCCGCAGACGGCTGCAAGCCCTCCTGCCCCAGAACATCGCTGTACGAATAGAGAGGGTTGTCTCGTTGGCTCAGGTCACCGGTAAAGCTCAGATGCGGCAGCATCCTAGCTCTGCTACTCCATCTTACAGCTTCCCGCGTGAGTTCGTCCCAGCGGGCCACCTGAACTTCCAGGTTATTGGTAAGCGCCATCTGGCGACAATCCTCAAGAGTCAATGATCTTTTCCCTAAAGCCGCGGTCACCGGCCGCGATCGAGATTCGGCCAACATCCTGGAAGCGTTCACTGGGGCGAAATCCACGTGATCCACGGAGCGAAAGGGAGAAAGCAAAGCAGATTGGCAAGACGCAATATACGGCAGGGACAACATGAGAATGGCTTGGGCCAGCTTTCTACATGGAAACGGCTGGGGCCGATTCACTTCGCCAACTCCAAATAACCCGTCATTCCTACTTCCAACTGGCCGTCCGGGTTGTCAATGAGCACGTAAACCTTCTTGGTCCCCGACTTGGGATCGAAGAGTTTTCCCACCCTTTCAACGACCCCGGCGAACCGCCTTTCCTTGCCTGGCGATGTGACAAACGCCACGCGACGGTTCCTCGTGAAATCGGGAAGAGCGCTCTCCGAAACGCCGGCGATCGCGTAAACTTTGGACGTGTCCACAAGCACAAAAAGCTTTTGAAAATAATCAACGGCTTCAAAGGGTTCCTTGAGGCGAACGGCGATGTGCCCGCTGAAAGGAGCCTTGACCTGGCATGATTCCACGTCCATACGGGCAAGCGTCAGGCCGGTCTTCGCCTCTTCCAGCCTATATTCGGCCAGTTCCTCTTCCGCTTTTCCCTTGAGCGCTTCCGCTACAGTGGTTGCCTTTTCCGCCAGGAGCTGTTCCTTGAGCTGAGTTTCCTGCTTTGCCCTCTTTAGGTCGGCTTCAGCGGCTTTGAGCGCGTTCTTGGCTCTTTGGAGCGCGAGAACGTGCCTTTCGCTTGAGATCACTACCACCACCCGGTCCTTTTCTACAAAATCACCCTCTTTGGGGTGAAAGGATTCGATGACGCCCCGAGCTTCAGCGCTGATCTCCGCGGAACGATGCGGCGCTATCACCGCCGCGAGCTCGTCGGCCTGATCTTCAGCCGCGGCGGAAGGGCTCTGGTGGTTCCTGTCCGTGCTTTTGGGTTGGGCCTGCCTGACTGGTGAAGTTGAGGTTTCGGACTGGGGCGCCCCGGAGGTGAGTGAGGGGAGGGAGAAGAGGAGGCCCAGGGCGACCAGGGCGGCAAAGTTATAATATAATAGAATTCTTATCATATGTTAGCATTTCTTTTGCCTTATTTACTTTAACTTCATGGTGTATGCTACTAATATATCTTAATATTGTCAAGCAAAAAGCCGTGTCCTCCGCGCCCTCTCACACACTTGCCCGCAGGTTCCCGTCCCGCCTCATCAGGAGCGGGCAGTGATTCGAGTTGACCGGTGGCGGGCCGAGTTTCCCCCTACTCAACCTGACCTACAAGCTCGCCCGCGGGCCTGGGTTTTCACGTGCGGATCGGCTTGTGAAGTATTCCGGAAATGACGGATGAAGAATCTAGCCGCCAAGCCGTTGATGAAGCCGGTTCCAGTGGCCGTAACCAGCAGGAGCGGCAGGAGGAGAAGGATAGCTTCATTGCGAACAATAATCAGGTATGCTGCGGCCAGTTGGCCGAGATTGTGGAATACCGACCCCATCATGCTGATCCCGACCTCTGAGAAGACTCGTCCGGAGATCCTGTGGGCAAAGCCCATAGCCGCTATCGCGCACACGCCTCCTGAAAGAGAGAGAATGAAAGCGGGGGCGCCGAAGGAGCCGCCGAGGAGCGACCCGAGGAAAATTCGCCCCAGGGTAAGCACGAGCGCGTCTTTGAATCCAAAGAGATACAGGGTGGCAAGACCGATGATGTTGGCGAAGCCGAACCGAAACCAGGCCACGGTGATAGGCAGGAACGCCTCCGCGGTGTGAATGACCGTGGCGAGCGCGAGCAGCAGCGCGAGTCTGGCCAAGTGGCTCACCCGATCGGTCATTGGCTCACCGCGTCCAGGCCGTCGGGCCGTTCTTTCCCCATGTGCACGATAACCTCGTTCGGGACGCACACCACGAGTCCTCCGTTTCGGTCGACCGATCCCATGCGCAGGCAATATTTTTGAGGGCAAGGCGATCGTGTGACGCGTGCGCGATTCTCTTTGATTTCCACTTGGGTGATTCCAAGAGGGCCGGGGACCTGGACGACGCGGTCCACCTCCAGGTCATATCTGCCGAAAGCCCTCTCCCCGCGGTGAATTTCCACGAGCATTCCTGTGGAGCCGACCCAGCCCGGAAGCACGAAAAATAGGATCACGGAAAAGACGAGCAGCGAGACACCAAGGGCCCAGTCGCCAGGTGTGGCATAATTATTTTTCTTCATTTTGCTGATTACACTATACATCGCGCTGGATCGCTGGTCCGTGGATATGGAGACTACCGCTTTTTCCAGAAAGCCTCCAGTCTGAGGCTGGATCACGGAAAGAAAATTCTTAATTCTGCTTGCATCATCCTGAGATTCGTTATAAATAGCGGTTGCGATTATCCGAGATCTGCCCATTCCCGCCGAGGTGGTGCATAATGAAATGCCCCAGGTGTGGCGCCGTCGATGATCGAGTTATCGATTCCCGGCTTGCCAAGGACAGCTCAGCGATCCGGCGGCGACGGGAATGTCTTGGGTGCAAGAAGAGATTTACCACGTACGAACGCATAGAGGAAAGCCTCCCCTTTGTAATCAAGAAGGATGGGCGCCGTGAGGCGTTTGACCGACGCAAGATCATCGAGGGAATGCGGCGCGCCTGTGAGAAGAGACCCGTCAGCGTTGATAGAATTGAGGCGGTGGCGGACTCAATCGAGCAGGAACTGATGGAGGGACCCGAGAAGGAAGTGAGCGTTCAGTACATTGGCGAACGGATTATGGACGAGCTGCGGCAGATGGACGCTGTGGCGTACGTGCGATTCGCGTCGGTGTATCGTTCCTTCCGGGACATTGAGGAGTTCATAACCGAGATCAAAGAGCTGTCCGGGCTCAAAGAAGCCCGGACGGAGCGCCTGCCCGAAAACGGACCCCCTGATGAGAATCGGCAAGGAATTCAGGATTCCCCCTGTAGCTGAACAATTCATGCGTCGTGCCTTGCGGCTGGCCCGCCGCGGCCTGGGGAGGACTGCGCCGAACCCTATGGTAGGCGCGGTGGTGGTCAAAGCGGGCAGAGTAATCGGTGAAGGCTATCACAGCGCGGTGGGACAGCCACATGCCGAAATCGAGGCATTGACGCAGGCGGGACCACAAGCGCGAGACGCCGAACTCTTCGTCACGCTTGAACCGTGCAATCACCACGGTCGCACCCCACCCTGCACCAGGGCGATCATCGAAGCAGGCGTCAAGAAGGTCTGGTACGGTATGCAAGACCTTAACCCGGATGTGGAGGGGGGCGGAGGGGCCTTCCTGCGCGCCTCGGGAGTGGAAGTGGTCGGCCGTGTGTTGGAGGACCAGTGCCGCCTCCTGAATGAGGTCTACGTCATCAATGTGACCCTGCGGCGGCCGTTTGTCTATCTTAAGCTCGCCATGAGCCTGGATGGGCGTATCGCGACCCGAACGGGCGAATCAAAGTGGATCACCTCCGAAGCGTCTCGTCGCCAGGTCCATGCGTTGAGGGATAGGGTCTCCGCCGTCATGGTTGGGATCGGAACGGTGACAGCGGACAACCCCGGCTTGACCACGCGCCTGCCACGCAAACGAGGAAGAGACGCTATCCGAATCGTAGTGGACTCAAACCTGAGAACACCGCCGGATGCCGCGGTGTTCAATCCCGCGTCCGACGCAGGCGTGATCATCGCCTGCCGGAAGGACGCGCCTGCCGAGAACGCCATTTTGCTGGAAGAGCGAGGCGCGCAGATCGTGCGCACCCGCGGCCGCGACCGCGTGGATATTGCCGACCTGATGCATACGCTCTACCGACGCGGCATTTCTTCGGTCCTCGTGGAAGGGGGCGCAAGTCTGGCCTGGTCGGTTCTGGAAGCCAAGGTCACGGACCGTTGCCTCTTCTACTACGCGCCCATCATTATTGGAGGCGCTGATGCGCCGGCAGGCGTGGGTGGAAAGGGCGTGCGCAGATTGCCCGAAGCGCCCCGCATGGAGAAGGCGCAGATCAGCCGTGTGGGACCTGATATCCTGGTGTCCGGACGGATCGCTTATCCCGTTGTGAACCGCTCCGTGCCTGGCAAAACCCGCACACCCAAGCCTCGAACCAGAGGCAATCGAGGCAATACTCCGTGATTCTGCAAATCAACCCTCTGCACCCTCAGCCCCGTCGCATTGCCCGCGTCGCGGAAATCCTCAGGGCGGATGGAGTCATTGTTTATCCGACGGACACCGTGTACGGCCTCGGCTGTGATATGAACAGCAAGAAGTCGCTGAGTCGCGTTCGACGTATCAAGAGGATGGACGAAAAGCGTCCCTTGACCTTTGTCTTCTCGGACCTGAAACAGATCTCCCACTATGCGCAGGTGACCGACACCACATATCGCATCCTGCGGAGGTTCTTGCCCGGGCCGTACACCTTTGTTCTGAAGGCCACCAGGTTGGTGCCCAGAATAGTCCTCACCAAGCGCCAGGAGGTCGGCATCCGCATCCCCGACAATCGAATATGCCAGGCGCTGGTGGAAGCTTTGGGAAACCCCATTCTCAGCTCGTCCGTGCGCTTGCCCGACGATCAATTGATGGATGACCCAAAGGAAATAGATCGCAGCTATAAAGACCAGGTGGATCTGGTAATCGACGGAGGCGTTTTTTTTCCTGAACCATCTTCCATAGTTAGCCTTATCGACGATCAGCCTCTGGTGCTCCGGGCAGGTAAAGGAGATGTTAGCGCTTTTCAGTAGAGGTTCGCGATGAGTCTGGCGATCGTTGTAGTTGCTCTGGCGCTCCTGTTCGGGCTCTTGGTGGAAGAGAAAAAGCAGCGGGGGAACCGCATTCTGTGGTTCAAGGCGCCGCTTTCCTGCCTCTTTGTGCTCGTTGCGTCGGTTCAGCCGCATCCGCTTCCCACGTACTTTCACTGGGTCCTGGTGGGGCTGGTCTTGGGACTGGTGGGAGACGTCTGCTTAGCTTTGCCCGGCGAGCGGGCTTTCAGGGCAGGACTCGTGGCGTTTCTCGCCGGCCACGTGCTCTACATTGTGGCTTTCGCAAGCCTCACGCGAAGCAACGATTGGATCAGTATCGTGGCGTTGGTGATTGTGGGGGCGAGTGTGGCGGTCTTCTTGTGGCTCCGACCGCGCCTCGGACCCATGACCTCGCCGGTAGGGGCATATGTGATCGTTATCAGCGTGATGCTCATTGCGGCCTGGGCCGCATATTGCAATCCCGCCATCCACCCTATGGGTGGAGCTGCCATCTTCGTGGGCGCGCTGTTGTTTTACCTATCCGATCTGTTCGTTGCGCGGGACCGTTTCGTCCATAGGCAATTCCTCAACCGCCTCGTCGGGCTCCCGTTCTATTATGCGGGCCAGTTCCTCATTGCTTTTTCAGTTGGCCTGGTCGGCTGATATCTCTCCCGCGCCGGCCCCGTTCCACGATCAGGACTTCGCTGGGATGACGGCGTGAATACGCTCACCCGATCCTACCCGAATTCTCGCCAATGGGTTTGTGGGGAACTTAGCTCTCTGTCCCGGCGCCTTTTGCAGGGGCCTGTTCACCTTGGACCTCCGCTGCCTCTTCAGGCGGCGCGGGGGCCTCAATTCCGGATGGGGTCACCACCGTGGCCACGGCGAGGGCTGGATCCTGCCTGAGTTCCACGCCACGCGGGAGCGCTATGTCGCCCACATGGAGCGTATGACCCAGATCGACCTGGGACACGTCAACTTGGATGGTCGCGGGGATATCCCCGGGAAGGCAGGAGACCAGAACCTGCCTCGCAGCGATCTCAAGAAGACCGCCTTTATCTATGCCCTTGGATTTCCCCACAAATTCCAGAGGCACCGTGACTTCTATCGCCACATCTTTAAAGATTTCAACAAAGTCGAGGTGTACGATAGCGCCGTCGGTAGGTTTGATCTGTCGCTCCTTGAGGATGGCCGTCCGCGTGGCGCCCTTGCCGGCTTCTTTGATCTTCAGGTCAAAGAGCACGTTGGCGCCGGCCTGATCCATGGATTTCCTAAACTCGCGGAGGTCCAGGGAGAGATGTATCGGTTCGGTCTTAGAGCCATAGAAGACCGCGGGGATTCTGCCCGCGGCCCGCAGTCTACGGGCTGGTCCTTTACCGGTCTCTGAGCGCCTATCCGCTTCCAATGCGATCTTGTTCATATTCACCTCCGCACGGGATCCGCCTAGAACCCGCGCCCACCTTCATAATCTGATGAATCATCCGACGATTATCGCAGAAACAGTTCCGAGAGAGAAACTTCTCGATGAATTCTGCTGATAGCCTCTCCCAACAGGGGGGCCATTGATTGCACCTGCAATTTGGGGCACACGGCCACTTTCTCATCCAGAGGAATCGTATCGGTCACGTACACGCGCTCGATGGGAGAGTCGTTGAGCTTTGTCACCGCGTCACCTGAAAGCACCGCGTGGGTGCAGCACGCGTAAATCTTGCGCGCGCCGGCCTGCTGCAAGGCCACTGCGCCCTTCACAAGGGTTCCCGCGGTATCGACCATGTCATCGACGATGATGCAATCCTTGTCCTCCACATCCCCGATGACGTGCATTACTTCCGCTTCATTGGGTTTGGCGCGCCTCTTGTCGATGATCGCCAGACTGCTTCCTAGGCGCTTGGCAAAATCCCTGGCCCGTTCCACTCCTCCCGCGTCCGGCGAGACCACCATGCTCTCGCTGGCTAAGTGGTTGTTCTTGATCGCCTCAGCCAGGGTTACTGCGGCATAGAGGTTATCCACGGGGATATCGAAGAAACCCTGAATCTGGCCCGCATGCAGATCGATGGTGAGCACGCGGTCCGCGCCCGCCGCGGTGATAAGGTTGGCTATCAGTTTCGCGGTAATGGGCGCGCGGCTGGCTACCTTTCGATCCTGGCGCGAGTAGCCGTAATAGGGGATCACCGCGGTGATTCGGCTTGTGGAGGCCCTCTTGAGCGCGTCTATCATGACGAGCAGCTCGATAATGTGGTCGTTCACCGGTCGGCAAGTGGACTGCACGACGAAGACGTCCATGCCTCGCACGTTTTCCCGGAATTCAACCTGGATCTCGCCATCGCTGAACGCGGACACCATCGCGGCTCCCGTGGGCACGCCCATCCATCGGGATATGGCCTCTGCCAGCTTTGGATTTGAGTTCCCTGCAAAGAGCTTCAGTCCTACCCTCATGAGAGACGCCTCGGATCAGATCTGTTGGTCTAAAGCGCAAACTGTTAAAATACCCGTATTCTCAAAGGAAGTCAAACAAAAGTCCCGCGCGCCAGGTGACCATTGAGTTACGCGAGGGAGTTTGCCGCTCTCTGTCATTACGAGGACCTCGGACTCGATCCAGGGGGACGAAGCAATCCCATTGGTAGGCCAGACTTTGGTCCCACAGGCATTGGTGGGACAGGCGTCCCGCCTGTCGTTAGTCTTTCTGAGGCCCGATAGGCAGGATGGTTGTCCTACCCCCGCCGGATTGTCCCAACAAGTTGTATCTGCAGGCCATATCCGAGCCTTCCAGGAGCGACAGGCTGGAAGCCTGTCTCACCATTCACTCCTCACAATGACACGGTTGAGGTAATTACCTCCGGCGCCAGTAAGTTCCTGACCCCGCAAAAAGCGAGGGAGAGCGTTGTCCTTGCTCTCCCTACCCCCTAAGGTATTCGACGTATTGATTATTCCTCGTTGCGACCCCATCCAAATCATCAATCTCGATCAGAGCGAATGCTCGCCCGCCACCGCCGGCAAACGTTCACCCTCCCGGAACCATACGAATAATCGGGGTCACTTCCGATAGTCGGCGCGGGAAAGACCGGCGGAGTCACACGGCCTCCACCGCCTTCACGTCAGGCACTCTGTCCTTGAGAACTCGTTCGATGCCCATCTTCAAGGTCATCTGGCTCATGGGACAACCGCCGCACGCGCCGGTAAGGCGGACCCTCACCACACCGTCGTCCGTCACGTCGATCAATTCGCAATCGCCGCCGTCGGCCTGAAGCTGGGGTCTCACAGTATCCAGCGCGGCCTGCACTTTTTCCTTCATTGTTGAACTCCTTTCGGTTCTGGCCTCGTGGTGGACGCAGACACTTACCTTAGCATACAAACATTCTGATGCCAGCGGAAAAAAAGAGATTCCTTCGTCACTCGGGCAAAGCCGCTTTTTATCGGGAAACTCCGCCCCCTAGAGCCTGAAACAACGCCACGTACTGTTCGAGCCGTCGCTCCCAGGAGTGCTCCCGCGCCATGAATGACATGACCTGCTCCTTGCTCTCTATCGGAGGCCTCTCAAGGATCTCCAAAACACCGGACACCAGTTCCTCCACGTTATCATACGCAAAGATTCGTCCGAATCCGGTTCGCTCTATCAAGTGATTCTGCAGAATCCCTTCTTCGGACACCACAGGGAGTCCGCCCCGCAAGTAATCAAAGATCTTTGAAATGTCGTTATCAAACGGATGGGGCCCTGTGGCGAGGGCGATACCCGCCTGGGCATAATGAATGTAATCCCAAACCCGGTTATGGGAAGTCTCCCCATGATCTACGATCAGGCGGCTGAGCCGGCAACTTCCGTCGCCGCCATACATGCGTGACTTGTTGAGTCCTACCAGATGGATCGTCGCCCTGCCCCGCAGTAATACGGCTGCCTCGTTGAGCACGCGCGCCATGCGGGCGGCTGCCACACTCCCCAGAAAAAGCGCCGCGGGGCGCTGAGTCCCGTACGGATCCAACCCGGGCTCAGGGATCTCAGAGGGACACCCGTTCGGCACAAAAAGCACGGGAGGTTTAGGGCCGTAAAATCTGCGCCAACGCTCTTCGTTTTCGCGATTGTTCAAAACAAGGACACTCGCGCGCCGCCTGATCATCTCTTGGCATGAGAGAAGGTCCTCGCGGAAGGGCTCGTCCCGTTGGGGCGCCTCGTGGTCCACCACTCGCACGATTCGCGATACAACCGGCCCCGTATACGCATCGATCAGCCTGATTGAGAAATGGTACGAGGTCTTGATGAGATCGTACCGTCGTCCTTCACCGAGAACATTGAGAGGTTTGACGGGAATAAAGCGGTCGATCAGACCGGCCTCGTGGACGGGCGCAATCACGTCAACCGAGAAACCGCGTCTGATAAGGCCACCGGCTATAGCTCTTAACCGTACCAAGTCGATACCTGTCGGAGGCGCGAACGGGTTCTTGTGAAAGACGACACCGATTCTCATGGATCGCAACTCGGCTGAAGAGTTGAGCTTCCCACTTCGTCGAACCAATGCTAAAAGAGTATCCTGAACCGGCGCAAGTGGCAACCAATTGCCATAGCTGGAGCGCTACAACCAATAATGAAAGCCCTCAGCTTCGCCGAGCGCTCCGGGGCTTCGCCTCAGAGATCGGACGCGCATCGTCGCGCAATAATTTGGAGGGGAGACTCATCTGCCTTCCATACCACCCCATACGGAGACCCTACAACGGGCGCCTCATGCGGACGACTTTCATACAAATTCGCAGACATGACATCAGCGAACGGTTCAGGAGGAGACGGACATGCGTCTATCAATAGGAGTCGCTCTCGTCGTGGCATTTCTCTGCGTGGCTGCGGCTTCTTGTGATGCCGGCGAAGAAGCCCTGCCCAGCCGTCAGATCAGGGTGACCGGTGAGGCTGTGGTCAAAGTGGTCCCCGATGAGGTCATCCTCCGGCTTGGCACTGAAACGTCGGACAAGAGCTTGAGCCAGGCCAAAACCATGAGCGTCCAGCGGGTGAAGGCCGTCACGGGAGCGCTCAAGAAGGCTGGTATCGATCCTAAGCATATACAGACGGACTTCATCCACATTCAGCCCCGGTACAAATACGATTACAGCCAGCAGAGCTTTATCGGTTACTTTGTTCGGAACACGGTGGAAGTGACCATCCAAGACCTGACCGAATTCGAGTCCATCCTGTCGGCCGCTCTGGAGGCCGGCGCAAACTACGTGCACGGAATCCAATTTCGGACCAGCGAGCTGCGCAAACACAGAGACGAGGCCCGTACGCTGGCGCTCAAGGCCGCCCGAGAAAAAGCAAACGACATGGCCGCAACCCTGAACCAAAAAGTAGGCAAACCCGTCACCATTGCCGAATCACCAGGCATGTGGTGGTCATCCTACGATCACCACTGGGGATCTCGCCGACAATCCCAGGCGCAAAACATCGCGCAGGAAGCCGCGCCCGCGGACGCTCTCCTAGGCGAAACTACCGCTCCGGGGCAGATCGGCGTGAGGGCCCAGGTCCAGGTGACATTCGAGTTGGAGTGAGCGTGAACTTATGGAGAGTCACCCAGGAACGACCAAGCGAATCTGCATCGTGAGCCCCGAGTATCCGCCTGGGCAGTGGGGGGGGCTCGCCCGGACCGTGCAAAAGGTCAGTCTTCACGCGGCGGACATGGGACTCGATGTTCACGTGGCCCATTTCACCGTAGCGCAGTCCCCCGTCGTGCTGCTCGACGAGAACCGAGAGAGCGAGCTGATCGACCGGGTCACTGTCCATCATCTGCTGGTGGGCAGGGAACATGTGAGAGACTCTGACAGAGAGCTATGGGACTGCCCGCACACGCTCACCCTGATGATGATGTATCAGAGCCTTGAGATGCTCCACCAGGAGTTCCGATTCGACCTCTTCCATTCGTTTTTTCTTTACCCTACAGGATATGTGACCGCGCTTCTGGCCCGAAGGGTGGGCGTTTCTTCTGTGGTCACCCTGGTGGGCAACGACATCAAGAAATACCTGTTCAGCCCGGAAAAGGTCGCGGTTTGCCGCATTGGCTTGGAGAGCAGCGACCGAGTGGCGGCGCTCAGCCGCGAGCTCATGGAAATGGCTCACGCGCTGACTCCGGTCGAGCACAAGGCACGGATCATCTACAACTCGGTGACGGTCCCTCCTGAAGCTTGGAACAAGGCGCGGTCTCGGGGAGAGCCCTTCAAGATCGGATGCGGGGGGATTTTCAAGTACGCCAAGGGCCTGCCTTATCTGTTCAAGGCAATATCTCGGATCCGATTGAAGCATCCCGTGGTATTGGAACTCCTAGGCGCCCTACGCCAGGGAGAGCGGCCCGTGTACGAAGAGATGCTCCGACGCACGGGAATCCAGGACATTCTGGTATTTCGGGATGCGCTCCCCCATGACCGGGTCGGCCGATGGCTTCGCTCTTTGGACGCTTTTGCGCTGCCGTCCGTCTCGGAAGGATGCCCGAACATCCTGATGGAGGCCATGGCCTGCGGACTTCCCTGTGTGGCCACACGCGTCGGAGCGGTGGAGGATCTTGTCGAAGACCGCGTGTCCGGGCTGCTCGTTCCCTTGGGCGATTCCGAAGCTCTTGCCAAGGCCGTCGCAGAGATTATCGAAGATGAAGATCTCGCCCGGGAACTTGGCAAGAATGCCAGGCGCAGGATGCGTCAATTCCATTCCGCGCGCGAGCGAGCCGGATGGGAAGCGGTCTATCGTGAAATGATCGCGTTCTAGACTTGGGATGTTCGGATGACTCTATTGGCTGTCCGGTCGAGCACCTGCACCGCAAGCGCCAGCGCTTTGAAGCGTTCGTCCTTTGTCTGACCGTGATAGTAGCGGTAATAGATCTGCTGAGCGATTACCGCGAGGCGGAACAAGCCGAAGCAATAATAGTAATGCATATTGTCCACGGGTCGTCCCGATTTCTCGCCATAGTAGCGCGCGATCTCTCGTCTGGTGAACGATCCTCCCAGATCGAGAGGTGTGAGCCCCATAAGCTGCATTTCAGGCGGATCGTCGTTTTGAACCCAGTACGCGAGCGAATTGCCCAGGTCCATCAAAGGGTCTCCCACCGTGGCCATCTCCCAGTCCAGCACGCCGACGATCCTCATGGGATCGTGTTCGTCGAGCACCACATTGTCGAATCGAAAATCGTTGTGCACAACCGTCGGGCTCGAGGTATCAGGCGGCATACTTGCCGCGAGCCACTGCATTACTGTCTCGCAATCGGGCGCGTCCGGCGTCCGCGCAGCTCGATACCTGCGGCTCCAACCTTCCACCTGCCGCTGAACGTATCCTTCCGGCCTGGTGTAATCGCTGAGACCCGCGGCCCGGTAATCTACCGAGTGCAGCTCCACGTGAACATCCAGGAGTTTGCGACACAGCTCGTCGATCTGTTCGGGCGTGAATTTGACGCCTGAAGGCTGCTCTCTCCGGAGTATGATGCCCTTTATCCGCTCCATCACATAAAAGGGCGAGCCCGTAATAGAAGGGTCTTCGCTATACAGAAGCGGCTTCGGACAGTACGGAAAGACCGGCCGGAGCGCCGAGAGCATCCGAAACTCGCGGCCCATGTCATGGGCCGTCTTGGCCTTGGTTCCGATGGGAGGCCGGCGGAGCACCAATTCTGTGTCTCCCATGGTCAGTAGGTAGGTGAGATTGGAGTATCCCCTCGGGAACTGAGTAATCTTAAGTTTGCCGCGCAGGCGCGGGTTGGAAGCCTTGAGAAAGGATTCCAACCTTTCCACATCAAGTTCTTCGCCTTGCCTTATCGTTCCGGCCTTGTCCGTCAGATCCATTGCCACAGGCTCCTTAATTAAGCCGCTCGTCACGGCCAACCACGAAGCTTTCCACCATTTCCAGGATATGGTCTGCGTATTGGTCCACTGAGATCTTCCTTTGCCTGTATTTCCATCGTTTCAGGTACCAGTCCTGGACCAGCGCCTTGATCACGCTTGCAGTGAGACGGCAGTCCCTGGGCGCAAAAATCCCTTTTTCCCGTCCTTGCTCCAGGATCTCCTCAAACATGGCCTCGGTCTGAAGTTCGCTCCGGATGGCCTTTTCTCGCTCCGACCCGGTCAAGTTCTTCGCTTCCATGTATGAGAAGAAGAACCACGCGTGCATGGATTCGGTGAGATACAAGTGTGTCCGAACAGCTATTCGGAGCTTACTGAGCGGATCGGCCGCGGCCTGTATCCGGTCGGAGAGAATTCGCGAAACAATGCCGCGACCCTGGTCTTGGAGCATGGCGAGCAGTTCGTCTTTGCTTGAAAAATAGGCATAGAGCGCGCCCATGCTCAGACCGGCTTCCTTGCTCAGCTTACGCATGCTCATCGCCTGAAAGCCGCTCGCGTTACTAATTCGGAGCGCCGCGTTGAATATGCGCTCCAGGTTTCTGATCGCGCGCTCGTCACCTTTTATCCGGATCACCTTCCGATGAGCGGCAAGCGTTTCGCGGCACAGGTCCTGTCTGGTAACACCCACGAGCTTTTGAAACTCGTCGAAATTGATCGCGTCGGACACGACCGTTTGCAGCGTCGCGACGTCTCGTGGCTCTTTCCGATTTTTCGCCAACTTGGATAAGCCCATATGCGCTCGCCTATCGAACCGTCTTGCCCTCATACTCGCTCAGGATCCTTCTTGCCAGAGAAACCTTGTGCACCTCGTCCACTCCGTCATAGATACGGGCCGCTCTTTCCATTCGATAATAGAAAGAGATGAGAGTGTCGTCGCTCATACCCAGGCCGCCATGAACCTGCAAGGCCCGATCAAGGACCTTCTGAAGCACGTTGGCCGCAAAAAACTTGATCATGGATATCTCGTGTCGGGCCGCCTTTGTGCCGAGACTTTGCATCTTCCATGCCGCGTGGAGCACCATGAGACGCGCGGCCTGAATGTCCGCGGCGCATTCCGCGATCCACGCCTGCACGATCTGACGGCTTGAAAGCATCCGGTCCGGCGCTATCACGCGTTTCTGGGCCCGTGAACACATGAGCGCAAAAACCCGATTGCAGATCCCGATCCATCTCATGCAATGATGAATCCGCCCCGGGCCCAGCCTCTCCTGGGCCATGACAAACCCTTGTCCTTCCCCTCCCC
>Ga0194113_10000420_pt1 | contig 55035 bp, 49 predicted proteins | sample TA2MahC200mmetaG_FD_146193 | JGI IMG/M metagenome (GOLD analysis project Ga0194113, IMG submission 146193) | Freshwater microbial communities from Lake Tanganyika, Tanzania - TA2015017 Mahale Deep Cast 200m | ecosystem: Environmental > Aquatic > Freshwater > Lake | place: Tanzania: Lake...
CCCTTTTCAACGGCTTCGATCAGGGTTCGCAGGTCAGCGGTCAGTTTTTCCAAGCCCGGCAAATCCTTTTCCTTGTCGATGGAGGCCGTTCGACGGCCGCTCTCGGCGTCTTTTTGTTCCTGTTCATCTTTGAGCTGCGCTCTTTGGGACCGACCCGTGGTTTCCACCAAGGCTTCGGCCGGCAGGGCGCCTTCTCTGCGCTTCGCCGCGGCTACGGGGGAGCCTGCGCGAGCCAGGTTGTATCCTTCCGGCGACCGTCCGGAAGCCGGAAGCCGGCCCATAGGCGCAGAAGGCATGGCAAGCTTAGCCGCGGTTTCTCCAAAGACTCCTTCCCGGCTTACTCCGTCGGGCATTTCAACGGGCACGGTCACGCGGACCGGTTTACCGTCGGTGGTGATCACCGCTTCCTCCACTGCCACGAAACTCGTGAACTGAGTCATTATTCGGTGTTCAAGGGCCACTCGGATTATTTCTTCCTTTATGTCATTCCTGGGTTTACCGCGTTGGATGCCCATGAAATCTTGATCCATGAGAGAATCCACCTTGGCCCTGGCCCACAAAGGAGCCAGCGAAGCGTTCGCGGTTTCCGTTTCCGGAAGGGTGACGTCAAGGACCTGCTCGTACGGTTTTCCCGCCTGCAAGCCCTTGAGGATGATCTTCCCTTTTCCGGCCTTCGTATAACGGGCCTTGAAAACTAGAGGCTTCCTGTCCCAGAGGTCCGACACCTGGGTTGGGAAAAGCTCTTCCAGTTTGATTCCTTCGGTGGTTATGCTCATGTCCGTTAGGACCGGATTTGCTATTCGCTCATAGAATTTTCGGCCCACATCCTGCCCGCGTGAGTTCAGCAGCACGTATTCCACTTCGCCGCCTCCAACCCTTGCCATATTGTCCAAGAGGAAGCGGTTGACTGAATTGCCGGTCCCGAAAGGAAACCACCTGCTGGCGCCCCGGAGCTTTTGAACAAGGGATATGATCTCAAAATCATTGCCCACGTACCCGTCGGTCATGAAGGTGACGATCCGCAGCCTGTTCTCCGGCGCGGGGGCTTTAGCCACAGCCTCCACAGCCGGTCCCATCCATGTGCCCCCTCGGGCTTCCAGGGATTCCAAATAGCGGAGCGCCTTGATCCTGCTATCCGCGGTGTTCTTCTTCGGCTCGGGGAAGAGCATTCTTACGCTGACGTTGAAATCGATGACATTGAACGTGTCTTCCGGGTTCATGCGCTCAATGAAGTATCTCATCGCCTCTTTGGCCTTGGCTATGGGCCAACCCGCCTGCGAGCCGGAGCAATCGATGACGAAAATCATCTCTTTCGGAGCGATCTGTTCCGGCTTCACGCGCCGCGGAGGAATCATGATGAGCAGCGCGGAGCCTTCCTTGCCGTCCTTGTGAGCCAGCACGCCTGACTTGACCTCATCTCCGGCCACAAGGTAGCTCAGGACAAAATCCTTGTTGGGTATTTCTTTCTTGTTCTTGAGCGATACCGAAGCCTTGGCGGCGCCGTCCCGCTCGATCGCTATTTCGTGCAGCTTGGAATCGATACCGAGGATCGGCACACCCGCATCGATGACCACTTGCAGACTCAAGTCATGGCCTGCCCGTATGCCTTCCGGCGTCACCGGCGGCGTGATTCTGCTTGCGTCGGGAACCTGGTCCGTATCGGAAGCCCAACCAGTGCCTGTTTTCTGTCCGGGTTCACCGGGAATGAATCTCGGTCCAACAACCATGGGAAACACGAATTTGAATGAGCCGTCATCGTATGGGAGCGCTTCGGAATAGTGGATTGTGATTTCCACTTTTTCCCCCGGCATGATGTTCGCGACGGATTGCGTGAAGATATTGGGCCGCTCCTGATCCAGCAGCGAAGCAACATGGCCTCGGTCACGGGCCTGCTCGTAGATCTGTCGCGCTTCTTCTTTGCGTTTGATTACTCCGCGAACTTCTCGCTTACCAACCTTCATCAACATATCGTCCACTGCCGCCTCTGCCGAAAGAGGGAACGTGTACACAGCCTCGATCTTCTTGTCAGAGGGATTGTGGAAGATCTGCTTTACGGAAACCCGCGCAATAAAGCCTGATATGTCTGCCTTGACGTCAGTGTGTTCCAAGGGACAGTCTTTACCCTGTTTGCCGTCCGGCTCGATGATGGTCAGGGAACCCTGACCGGGACCAGTCGTCTCGGAGCCGCACCACGCAGTGGATAAGAGACCGGTGGTAGCCAGTAGAGCGAGAGCCCACAAGCCTGATCGTGTAATTCTCATGTTCTTTCTCCGTTTCCGTTCCGCCGGTATTTCATGGCCTCAACAGCTCGGCCTTTGACAAGGAATTCGCGCGCGCGGCAAAAACGTTACCGATGCATCCGGAAATTGGGGTTATTGGCGGCAGGATACGCCGTCAGGGTGTGGCGGAAGAAGATTCGGCCGGCGAGATCTCGGTGAGCATGTAATTGGAAAGATCATCTATGATGCTGATAAGACTTGAGGAATCTGAGTCCCTGTACGACGCGGCGATTTCCTGCGCGGCCCTCAGGAAGTTCTCCGCCACCTGGCCAGTGGCGGAATTATGCGCCGCAAGCTCCGCGTACAGTCCGGGCCGCTGTTTGAGCTGGCAGCCTAACATCTCTGTGAGCTGGGAAAACCATGGGCCTGAAACAGGCAAATAGGACCGCAGGTCGAAGTCCATGTTCATAAGAGACCGGGCGAAACAAAAGAGGAGCATGTGCCTGAACACCTGCGCCACAGCCATGAGTCGATCGTGGACGTCGGGATCGATTACCACGACCCTTGCGCCCTGTAGTTCCATGAAATGCCGAAACCACACAACCCACTTCTTGGAGCGAGCAGGGCAAACGAAAACGATCTGGTCCTGCAAAGAGGGTGTGTCCGGGCCGAAGAGCGGGTGACTTCCGATGACCTCACCTCTGGCGTGGAGCAGCATAGCTTGAATCGGCGCGGCTTTCACGGACGCGATGTCAATAATCGCGCCGTCGGGACGCGTAAAAGGCCCCAAGGCTTCCATCAATTCCTCCAGCGCGGGGATGGGCGCCGCGAGCAGTATGACGTCGTGTTCCGCGATAGACTCATATGCAATAGGTCCGGTGGCTTTGTCTGCAACCTCGACGCGGTAGCCCGCGTCGAGAAATAATTTGTGCATCCGAGAGCCCATCCGGCCCAGGCCACCCACAATTACTATGCTTTCAGGTTCACGCGCGTGCATGGCTCCTTTTCTCCTCCTGACGCAGACATCACTGCTTCTAGAGAGAGGGCGCTCCTCCCCGCCCGGTCACCCGCCGGATAAGAGCCCAACATCCTGAGTCGATTCACACATTGGGAGAACTCTTCCAGCGCGGCTCGGACGTGTTCGTCTGAAACGTGACCTTCAAAGTCCGCAAAGAAGATATACTCCCACGGCGTTTCTTTTGACGGCCGTGACTCAATGCGGGAAATATTCACGCCTTGCTGAGAAAAAGGCGTCAATGCCTTCAATAGCGCGCCGGGACGGTGCGGCGTGGAAAAGAGAATCGAGGTTTTATCCCGGCCGGTTGGCGCATGCTCCTCATTTCCAAGGACGAGAAATCGCGTCACATTCGTGGACCGATCCTGAATGCCGCGTGCAAGCACGTGCAGTCCGTGCAGACGAGCTAGAGCCTCATTGCCCACAGCCGCGGATCCGGGTTGCTCCGCGGCCTTTTTCGCGGCGACCGCGGTGCTGGACATCTGCACTAAGGGCCTGGCGGGAAGGTTGCGTGACAACCAGCCCAAGCATTGCCCCAAAGCTTGCGGATGCGACAAGACCTCCTTGATGCGGCTGAGATCCCGTTCTGTAGACATGAGCGCGTGGGAAATGCGTAGGTAGATTTCTCCGCAGATCTTCAAATCGCCGTCCGCCAACTGGTCTAGAGTGAGCCCGACCGAACCTTCGGTGGAATTTTCCACCGGCGCGACGCCGAAATGCGCGTGGCCGCTCTGCACGTCCCGGAACACATCTACGATGGAGTCTCTCGGGAAGAATTCGCACGAGCGGCCGAAGTAGTCCATCGCGGCCATGTGGGTGAAGGTGGCTTCAGGGCCGAGATGTGAGACCTTGAGAGGTTCCTGGATTGCCCGGCACGCGGCGATAATCTCGGTGAAGATGTGTTTTAGGGCTGAGGGTTGCAACAGCCCGGATTTGCCGCAGGAGAGTCTTTCCAGCACTGCTCGCTCTCGTTGCGCATCCAACGCGGGCAAGCCGTTTGTCCGTTTCAGGCGGCCGATCTCCTTGGCCTGTGCGGCGCGCTCGTGGAGCAGCCGAATGATCTCGTCATCCAGCAGGTCGATACGCTCTCGTATTCCATGTATTAATTGTTCTTCCGTCACTATCATCTCAAAACCCTCTTCCGGCCTATATTCGAATACCGACCCGTCCGTAATCAGGACTCACGCTGAATCAAATGAGCCAGGGCGCTGAGTTCGTCCATGAGTTCGCGGAATCGCCGCGGGGTAAGCGACTGTTCGCCGTCACATAGCGCCTCGGAGGGATTGCAGTGCACCTCCACCATGATCCCGTCCGCGCCCACAGCAAGGGCGGCGCGGCAGAGCGGACCGACGTACCGGGCCTTGCCGACCGCGTGGCTTGGGTCAACAATGACGGGTAGGTGAGTTCGCTCTTTGAGAACCGGCACCGCGCTCAGGTCCAACGTGTTGCGAGTAGCGGTTTCAAAAGTTCGGATACCGCGTTCGCACAGGATCACGTCCCCGTTGCCTGCCGCCAGAATGTATTCAGCGGACATCAGGAACTCGTCCAGAGTCGTCATGAGTCCGCGCTTCAGAAGGATCGGCTTGTTGACTTTGCCGAGTTTCTTCAACAGCGAGAAGTTCTGGATATTTCGCGCGCCTACCTGGACGATATCCGCGTGTCTCGCAATCAGCGGGATGTCCCCCGAATCCATCACCTCGGTCACCACCGGCAGGCCGGTTACTTCCCGAGCCCGCGCCAGGAGCTTCAATCCTTCCTCTTCCAGCCCCTGGAAGCTGTACGGCGACGTTCGGGGCTTGAACGCGCCGCCCCTAAGGATAGCCGCGCCCGATTCCTTAACCGCCTTGGCTGTGGAAACGAGCTGATATTCGCTTTCAACCGAACAAGGACCCGCGATAACCACGAACTTCGGACCGCCAATAAGCGCCTCTCCGACCTTGATAACCGTGGACCTGGGATGCGCGGCGCGGCTGGCGAGCCGATAGGGAGGAAGCTGTCGGCTGTTGCGCGGCGCCATCGCGATCTGCGGAGAAACCTGGGGCTCTACCGTAATGAGGCAATCTCCGTTCATTTGTCCGGACCTCCTTCGGCCGAAAACAAGAGGCCATGGTGTTTGCCATGGCCTCACGCAAAGCAAAAAGGCCATGGACTGTCCGCCCATGGCCTCGTTGAATTCAGCTTATTTTCTTACGCGTCATTCACCTCGGGCGCACGGGCAGACAAAGGCGAAATAATAATAGAAGTAGCCGTAGAATCGCCCTAATCTGTCCATGCTATCCGTCGGAAAATGCATGTTTGCCGAACCTTCCGTTGGTGACCAGCAATACTCTCATACCTCCCGCGGCCTGTCAACTTGAAAAAGGGCTTTGCGTAATCCTTCGGTTACGCTGGGCCAGAAAGCTCCGGCGCGTTTCCTCGCTAGAGAAATCCCCCTGTATCCCCTTTTAGAAAAGGGGGAAAAGCGTTGCATACCTCCATTTCAAAGGGGGGCGGGTAGGATTTTCCATCGAAAAACCAAAGAGATACCTTAGCGGTGCCCAATCCGACGTGTCTGCTATCCGGTCCCCGCGTTCCGAGCGAACCAGATCAACGCGAGTGTGTACGATTCCCGACCAAACCCGCAGATGGAGCCCTTGCAAACCCCAGCCAGCAATGAGACCCTTCGAAAACCTTCTCGGGCGTAAGGATTTGTCAGGTGAACTTCCAGCACGGGCACGCCGATTGCCGCAACAGCATCGCGCACGGCAACGCTGGTGTGAGTATAAGCCCCCGCGTTAAGAATCGCGCCGTCAGCGCTTTGCCCCGCGTCCTGGAGTATGTCCACCAGCTCGCCCTCGTGATTGGATTGAAAGCAGGTCACCTCGATGCCCAGCTCCGAACCCAACTTCACCAGATCGTCTTCGATTTCGGGAAGCGTCTTGCTCCCGTACAGCTCGGGTTCACGTTGGCCCAGCAGATTAAGGTTCGGACCGTTGATGACGAAGATCTTCATCAGGCCTCCGCTTCTTATAGGATGTTAAGGAATGGATGTGGCTTTTCGCTCCAGGAGCGCATCCGCAAGCGCCAGTGCGGCCATGGCCTCGGCAACGGGGCAGATCCGAGGGCATAGACATGGGTCATGCCGTCCCTTCACTTCAATGGTCCGGTCCGCGCCGTGAATGTCTATGGTGGCCTGGGGTTTTGATATGGACGATGTGGGCTTAACAGCCAGGCGCATGAGAATCTGTTGTCCCGTGGAAATGCCGCCCAAGATCCCGCCGGCATTGTTGGACAAGAACCCCTGAGAAGAAATCTGATCGTTCGATTGGGACCCGCGCATGGCGGCAAGCTGGAATCCCGCGCCGAACTCCACCCCTTTGACCGCTCCTATCGAGATCATGGCCCAAGCCAGCGCCGCGTCCAGCTTGTGAAAAACCGGATCGCCCAAGCCCGCGGGAACCCCATCCACAGTCAGTTCCACAACACCGCCCACGGAATCGCCGTCAGATCTAGCCTGGTCGATCAATTCGGCCATTCGTGCGGAAACATCAGGGTCTGCGCAGCGAAGAGGGTCTTTTTCGGCAAAGTCGCGGTCCACACGAGCCGCGTGGATTCCGCCGATGGCAACCGTGTAAGCCTGAATCGTAATTCCGTGGGACTCAAGCAGAGCTTTTGCCACCGCGCCCGCGGCTACTCGACCGACCGTCTCTCTTCCCGACGCTCTTCCTCCTCCCGGCTGAGGCGGCGCGCCGTATTTCTTGAAGTAGGTGTAATCTGCATGTCCGGGGCGGAACAATTCTCGGATCTCAGCATAGTCGGCGGACTGAACGTCTCGATTTCGCACCAGGAGCGCAATAGGCGATCCCAATGCCTTGCCGTGGCTCACGCCCGAAAGGATCTCCACTTCGTCTGATTCGCCGCGAGGGGAGACAAATCGAGACACCCCGGGTTTACGGCGGTTAAGCTCTTGCTGGATGCGCGCAAGATCGACGGGAATTCCCGCGGGAATTCCATCGATTACAACGCCCACAGCCGCGCCGTGAGACTCACCGAAGGTAGTCACTTGAAAGTATCGCCCGAACGAGCTACCCATGCTCCGACCCCCGGACCCGTTGAACCGCGGCGGCTAATTCTTCTTTAGAGAGATCGTCGACACAAATCGCTCGTCCAGCGTTATTCAGAAGAACAAAAACCATTTTCCCGCGTCTGTTCTTCTTGTCCTGTTGCATGATCTTCCACGCTTCGTCCACCGGCGGCATCCCCACGGTGTAAGGGGCAATGACACCAAGCGTGGAATTTATTCGGGCCGCCATCTGAGATGACAGGAGCCCTCTTGCCCTGGAGATCTCCGCGGCCACACGCATGCCCAACGCCACGGCCTGTCCGTGACTCACCCGAAAATGATGAAGGCTTTCCACCGCATGGCCGAATGTATGCCCAAAGTTCAGGATGCGCCGGAGCCCAGACTCACGGAAATCTCTTGATATCACGTCGGCTTTGGCGCGGGCCGAGAACCGGGCCACTCGCGAGAGCAGGACAAGATCTCCGCTCATGAGCGCGGACGCACGCCGCTCAATAACCCCAACCAGCTCAGGCGACGCGACGAGTCCTGTCTTGTACGCTTCCACCAGCCCCTCGCTTCTCCGCCGCGGTCCGAGCGTGCGAAGAGCAGCGATGTCCAGCGCCACGACACGAGGCGCGTTGAACGACCCCACCACATTTTTCACGGACCCGACATTCACTGCGGACTTTCCGCCGATAGCCGCGTCCACACATCCCACGAGCGTAGTGGCGACAAGGGCGTGATCCATCCCGCGCTTATAGGTTGAGGCTGCGAACGCGGCCAAATCAGTCACCACACCGCCCCCTAATGCGATCAGGAAGTCATCCCTATCGAACTCATTCGAAATGAGGGCTTCATAGATGCGGCGAGCATTCGCCAGGGTCTTGCTCTTGTCGCCTGGGGAGAGCGTGATCAGCGCTGATCGTTCCATGAGAGATCGATACCTCTGACCATGAAGACGCAATACGGCGCTATCGGTCACGAGCGCGGTCTTCCTGCCCTTTGCCTGTTCCGCGATGGCCTCGGGCGCATTGAGTGTGGCGATGATCGGACACTCCGCCGATCCCAGTCTTGCCACGAAACGCTCTTCAGGCATGAGACGCTGTAGAATTGCCTCTGAGACGCGCTCAGGTTTTTTTCCATCGGACTCCACGCTGAAGTCGCAGTCTGCGTAAAGACTCTTGCGGCTTTCAAACAGGCTTTGCACAGCCGTTTTCTCCGTCCACAAGGGTCTCGCTGCACGCTGCCCCGCGCCGAGTCTTTTCTGTGATGTTTCGAAGTCCACGTGCAAATGAACGACAGCGCCCGTGGACCTCATCAGCTTTCGGTTCGCCTCCCGTTCCGGCGCGCCGCCGCCCGTAGCCACCACGAGTCCCTCTTGCTTTGCGATGTTTTCAAGAAGAGCGCTCTCTTTCGCACGAAACCCGGGCTCTCCCGATTTAAGGAATACTTCTCGAATGGGTTTCCGGAAACGCTTTTCAAGAATCTCGTCCATGTCCACGAAACGCCGATTGAGCGCCTGAGCCAGGAGTCTCCCCACCGTGGTCTTGCCTGAGCCCATGAAGCCGACCAGGTAAATGTTCCTGTTCATGAGCCATCCTCAAGCGCTTCGAGGAACTCTCTGGCATCCACCTCCAGCCCTGTCCACAGCGTGAAGCTGCGTCGCGCCTGATATGCCAGCATGGGCAAACCGTCCACAAAAGAGGCGCCGTGCTTTTGGGCAAGCTCTTGCCAGAAATTCTCGCTACGACCGTAGTTTATGTCCACGACCAGCTCGCACCGACCGATGTTCAACCGTCGCGCGAATTCCGCGGTAACCATACTCTCGTCTGCGCTGGATACTGCTGTTGCGTTCACCACGAGCTCGGCTTCAATCCCATCTGCAGCCAGGGATGTAAATGAAACCGTTTCCAGCCCAAGTTTTTCCGCGGCTTGCCGCGCCTTCTCCGAATTCCTTCCCGCGATGAAGACGTGTCCAAGACCGTGCGTCTTAATACCATACGCCACCGCCTTGGCCGCGCCGCCGGCGCCGATGACCAGCGAGGTTTTGCCGGAGGAGTCGAATCCGACGCTGCCCAGCGCATCCATGAATCCCTTCGCATCCGTGTTGTGGCCGACCAATGCGTTTCCGTCCCGCACGATAGTGTTGACCGCGCCGATAGCTGAAGCCTCTTCCGACAGTGAGTCCAGGTATCGCAACACCGCTTGCTTATAGGGCGCGGTAACGTTGGCGCCGGCTATGTTGAGGATTCTGACATCACGGATGGCTTCCCCGACGCGGTCAGGCAGAACCATGAACGGAACATATACTCCCACAATGCCGTTCCGTTTCAGCGCCATGTTATGTATGGCGGGGGACTTCGAACGGAAGGCCCGCTCGTCACTGAGCACACAATAGACTTTCATGTTCGCAACTCGGCTAATGTTTCTTGAAAACCCGGATATGATATCGCGATTGAGTCTTCGCCGACTATCACCGGCCACTCATCCGCCAGCAATCCTGCCAATCGCAATGTCATGGCGATGCGATGATCTCCGAACGCATCCAAACGGCTCGGGGCTTTCAAAGGACTCGGGCCTTCGATCGCCAGAGTCTCCTCTTCAGCTACGACGTTTGCGCCCATAGCCGTAAGCTGGCTCGCGATGGCCGCGAGACGGTCCGACTCTTTGAGGCGCAACTCTCCCACCTGCTCGAAGACCGTGGTTCCATGCGCCTGCGTGGCAACCAGAGCCAATATGGGCGCCTCATCCACGAGAGAAGGGATTTCTTCCGCCCTGATCCGGCGCCCGGTCAAACCAGGCGAGAAGCGGACCCGCACTCGTCCCCACGGCTCAGGCTCGTCACCTTGACGTTCGATCTCCACTCGCGCGCCCATTTTTATGAGCGTATCCAAGTGACCCGATCTCGTCGGGTTGAGCAGAACTCCCTCAGCAGTGACATCACTATCGGGAATGATTGCCGCCGCGCATAAGAAGAAAGCCGCGGATGAAGCATCCCCCGGCACACGAAAGAGATCGGGGAGCGTCAGAGACGAGCGCTGAACGAGCCATGCGGCGCCGGTTTTTGAGATGAACGCACGCATGATCCGGAGCAATCGTTCCGTGTGGTCCCGACTCGCCACCCGTTCCCGCACACGGGTTTGGCCGTCGGCCTGGATCCCTGCCAACAACACGGCGCTCTTGAGCTGAGCGCTTGCAACCGGCAGCTCAAAATCGATCCCGTGCAGTTTTGTTCCCCGAACGCGTACAGGGCAAGCCCCATGCTCGCACTGCGCTTTCGCGCCCATCCGCCTGAGCGGCGCGGCCACGCGTTCCATGGGACGCTTCCGCAGGGACGCATCTCCGTCCAGGAGGTAGTCGCCTTCGCCACCTGCTAGAATGCCCATCAAAAGCCTCAGCGTGGTTCCGGAATTGCCGCAGTCAATGTGCGCTGCGGGTCTGAGGCGGCCATAGGAACCCGTAATGACGAGGCTGTCTCCATTCAGATCCGCTTCGGCCCCTAGAGCCAACGCTGCATCAAGGCTAGAGCGCACGTCTGCGCATGGTGAGAAATTCTCTACCCGCGCCCGACCCTTTGCCAGCAGTGAAAACAGCGCCGTGCGGTGGGAAATGGACTTGTCCCCTGGCGGCTGGAATACGCCCCTCAGACTCACTGTGCGCCTCCGTTGTACGCCGTCGCAACCGCGGCCGCGACGGCCGGCACGTGGCGCATGATCGCGTGGAACGCCTCCGGGGTGAGGCTCTGACGCCCGTCGGAGAAAGCTTTGTCGGGATTGGTGTGCACTTCCACCATCAATCCATCCGCTCCGGCTGCGATTGCCGCCAGCGCCACGGCAGAGACCAGCTCTCGCTTCCCGACCGCATGGCTCGGATCCACGATGACCGGAAGATGCGAATGCTGCTTCAGCAGCGGCACGGCAGAAATGTCGAGCGTATTGCGTGTTTCAGTTTCGAAAGTCCTGATCCCTCGCTCGCAGAACATCACCCGGGAATTCCCTCTGGCAAGAATATATTCCGCAGACAGCAAAAGCTCCTTCACCGTGGCCATGAGCCCCCGTTTGATGAGCGCCGGCTTATCCGTGTCGCCAACTGCTTCCAACAGGGCAAAATTCTGCATGTTTCTCGCGCCTATCTGCAAGATATCAGCGTAACGGGCCACAAGCGGCACATCTTCCGGCGTAAGCACTTCCGTTACAATGGGAAGACCAGTCATCCGCGAGGCTTCAGCCATGTGTTCAAGCCCCTCTTCCCCGAGCCCGCGGAAGGAGTAAGGCGACGTTCTGGGCTTGAATGCGCCGCCGCGGAGAACGGCCGCGCCCGCCTCCTTGACCGCCTGCGCGATCTCCATGATGCCCTCGCGGGACTCTACAGCGCAAGGGCCTGCCATCACCACCGGATCAGGGCCGCCGATCAGGCTCGATCCCACCCTGATGGTGGTTCTCTCGTTTCGAAAGCTTCGAGAAACGAGTTTCCAGGACGCGCCAAAAGTCCCAATAGACTCCACGCCGTCCATTTGGAGTATGAGGCTTCGCAATTCTTCCACCAGACTGCCTGCCAGGTCCTCCACAATCCCAATCACCACTCTGGATGTTGCTGAAATCATCCGTGGTTTCAGTCCGCGCCGCCGGATCGCGGCCAAAACCTCACCCACTTGCTTTTTCCGGCAGTCTTCTCGCATGACAATTACCATGTGGCGCCTTCCTGGTTGCTCATTGGCGCTGGACTCGCCTCATGCTGTGCGGCTTCACACGCGCTCAGATACTGCTCCACGAAGTTTCGAAAGATCACTCCGCCTTGGGGCGTGCCGATCGATTCAGGGTGAAATTGCACGCCTTCTATCATCATGTCCGGGCAGCGCAGACCCATCACTTCCCCGCGCACTGTGTACGCCGAGATCTCCAACGGCCGGCGCACCGTTTCTTCCGCAGTGATGAGCGAGTGGTAACGGGTGGCTCTCAGCGGATTGCGCAGTCCGGCGTAGATGGTGCGACCATCGTGGAAAATGTCGGAGATCTTGCCGTGAACGGGCTGTTCGGCCCGGTTCACTTTCGCTCCAAAGACTTCCGCGATGCACTGGTGCCCAAGACAGACCCCCAGGATCGGGACCAAACCCGCAAAGCGCTCGATGACCTTGGAGCTGATTCCGGCTTCGTCGGGTCGGCCCGGGCCCGGCGAGATGACGATCGCCTCCGGGGCCATACTTTCTACCTCCGCGACGCTGACAGTGTCGGATCTTATTGTGGTGACCACTTTGCCCAAGGCGCCCAGAGCATGCGCAATGTTGTAGGTAAAAGAATCGTAGTTATCGAGTAGCAAGATCATGGCTTTCCTCCATGCTAGAAAGCGTTGCTGTAGTCACTTCCTCACCTCCGAACTATTGCTTCGACCGAGCGCTGCCCTAAACGACTGCGCGAGCGCCGCGGCAGCGTGCGCCTGCGCCGATGGGCTCGTCTGAGACTGGATCTCTCGAATAAACGCGCTTCCCACGATGACCCCGTCCGCCACCTGACCGAGCGCATGAGCTTCAGCAGGTTTCGAGATTCCAAAACCCACCGCAACCGGCGTCTTCGACAGAGACTTCGCGGCCGCAATGCCGGTGACAAGCTCGTCGGAAAGATTGAAAGCGGCGCCGGTTACTCCAATCATGGAAACATAGTAGAGAAAGCCCTTTGATAGAGACGCTATCCATGCCATGCGCTCTGAAGGTGTAGTGGGCGCCACCAGAAAAATGGTATCCAAGCCTGCCCTGTGGGCTGCGTCGAGCCACTCATCCGCTTCCTCCGGAGGAAGGTCCGGAACGATCACGCCGTCCGCGCCCGAATCTCTTGCGCGTTTTGCGAACTCCTCCAGCCCCATGCGGAACACCGGATTGTAATAGGTCATGATGACGAACGGACAGCTCGTCTTGGCCTTCGCCTTCTCCATGATTCGAAATACGCTCTCGGGCGTGGTCCCGTTTTCCAGCGCTTTGCAGCTCGAATACTGGATTGTCGGCCCGTCAGCCATAGGGTCGGAAAAGGGGAGTCCCACTTCAATCACATCAGCGCCGCTGTCCGCCAGAGCAAACAGGATGTCGCCGCACGTGGCTTCATCGGGAAAGCCCCCTGTCAGGAACGGAATAAAAGCGCATCGACCCTCTGAATGGGCCTTTCTCAAAGCTTGTTTAATGATCGATTTCATCATGGTCGGCGCTCCATTCTCGCGGAGAGTTGCGCAACGTCCTTGTCGCCTCTTCCTGAGAGGCAGACAATGACCACCGCATCTTTCTTCATCCTGGGCGCCAGCTTCGTCAGGTGCGCCAATGCATGTGCGCTTTCCAAAGCAGGGAGGATGCCCTCAGTTTTCGCGAGGGTCTGAAAAGCTCCCAGCGCGTCTTCGTCGGTGGCAGTTTCGTATCTTACCCTACCGACATCCCTTAAATACCCGTGTTCAGGCCCAACACCCGGATAATCCAACCCCGCGGCAATGGAATGAGCCTCCAGGATTTGCCCGTGCTCATCGTGCAACAGGTAACTGCGTGCGCCGTGCAAAACGCCTATCGTGCCCGCGCTCAACGTTGCCGCATGCCGTCCGGTCTCCAGGCCGTCGCCCGCGGCTTCCACACCAATCAGTTCCACGGGATCGTCCAAGAACGGATGGAAGAAACCTATCGCATTGCTACCTGCGCCCACACATGCCACAAGCGCGTCGGGCAGACGGCCTTCCCGTTCGATGATCTGCCTGCGGGTCTCTCGGCCTATAATCGACTGGAACTCCCGGACCATCATCGGATACGGATGCGGCCCCACCACAGACCCAAGGATGTAATGGGTATCTTTCACATGGGTTACCCATGCCCGGATCGCCTCATTCACCGCATCCTTGAGCGAGCAGCTCCCGGAATCCACCGGTTCGACCCGGGCCCCGAGGAATTTCATGCGCGCCACGTTCAGGGCTTGCCGCTCAATGTCCAGCGCGCCCATGTACACAACGCATTCCATACCCAGCAGGGCCGCGACAGTGGCTGAAGCCACGCCGTGCTGGCCCGCGCCGGTTTCCGCGATGATCCGTCTTTTGCCCATGCGTTTGGCAAGCAGCCCCTGGCCGAGGGTGTTGTTGATCTTGTGGGCGCCGGTGTGGGCCAAATCTTCCCGCTTGAGGAATATCCTCGGCCCGCCCAGTTTTTCGCTGAGACGACGAGCTTCGTACAGAGGCGTCTCCCGGCCAACGTAATGCCGCAGCAGCTCTTCCAGTTCGTTGTGGAAAGTAGGATCGCGCTGGACTTCTTCAAATGCTGCGGTCAGTTCGAGGAGCGCAGGCATCAAGGTCTCGGATACAAAACGGCCTCCGAAATTCCCAAAGCGCCCGCGTTCGTCAGGAACTCCGTGCCACGGTCTTTGCGGCGCGGATAAAGTGTTCGATTTTTGCATGACCTTTTCTCCCAGGCCCGATCTCAACGCCGCTGGAGACGTCTACGCCATAGGGCCTGACCGTTTCGATAGCCTGAGCCACGTTTTCCGGTGTCAATCCGCCTGCCAACACGATCGGGCGCTTTTTCGCCACGGCGACGGCAACACCCCAATCAAAGGTTTTGCCCGCGCCGCCGGCGGCCCCTGGCGAATAGGCGTCCAGGAGCAGGGTCGCTTTGCCGTAGCGTTGAACGTCGGCTGGCGCATCGGAACGCACTCTGACGGCCTTAATCACCCGCGGCCCGAGTTGAGCCGCCATTTCCTCGGTCTCATCGCCGTGGAGTTGCACCAGATCGAATCGGCAGAACGATCTCAGCTCCTCTATGCGACTCACCTTCTCGTTCACAAACACTCCGACGGTAGTAACGAACGGCGGCAATTGAGAGACTATTGCCTGAACCGTCTCCGGAGCCACCTGTCGCGGGCTTGTCGCGAACACAAAGCCCAGAGCATCGACGCCAAAGTTCACGGCCGCGAGAGCGTCTTCAAGGCGTGTAATGCCGCATATCTTCACCCTGACCACGGTCATTCCTCCAAACAACAGAGCCGACGGAGCGTTGCGCCGGGGTCTTGCGACCGCATCAGCGTTGTGCCGATGAGGAACGCGTCCGCTCCGGCTTTGCGGAGCATGGCGATATCTTCAGGCCCTGAAATTCCGCTCTCCGCCAGAACCAAGACGCCCTGTGGGATAAGAGGACGAAGCCTCACGAAGGTCGCCGGATCGACCTGGAGCGTGCTCAGGTTTCGGTTGTTTATGCCGATGATCCGCGGATTGAGTTCCAGCGCGCGGGCGAGTTCAGTTTCGTTGTGCGCCTCCACGACCGGCGTCAAACCTAGGCTCATGGCGGTCTCGAAAAGGCTGTTCAATTGCTTTGGCGACAATGCAGCAGCAATGAGCAGAACCGCATCAGCTCCGGCAACACGCGCCTCACAAATCTGAATGGGGTCCAGGATGAAATCCTTGCGCAGGATGGGCAGGCTTACCGCCTCTCGCGTCCGCCGCAAGTCTTCCAGGCTCCCTCCAAAAAACAGACTATCGGTGAGCACCGATACAGCCGACGCGCCGGCCCGCTCATAGGTCTCTGCGAGCCGCCCTGCATCTTCGACCTCCGCGAGCTTTCCGCTCGACGGTGAAGATCGCTTGATCTCCGCGATTACCGGCGTATGAGGGCAGTCTCTCAGAGCAGCGGCCAAATCGATGCATGCAGGTATGCTCATGGCCTGCTCATGAAGCGCGACAAGGTCGGTTTTAGCTCTCAGGTGACGGATTTCTTCCATCTTGCTGTCCAGGATGTGCGCTAAAATGCTCATGATGACTTGCTTTCTAAGATGCCTGCTCCGCCGGCCTTCTTGATGCGGGACGCGCAGTCAGTGGCCACAGAAATTAACCCATTGAGCTTCTCAAGCGCTTTTCCCGAATCAATCGCCTCCGAAGCCAGACCTATGCCGTCCTGCATCGACTCTGCGCGGCCCGCCGCGACCAGCGCAGCCGCGGCATTGAGGAGGACCATGTCCTTCCGGGCGCCGTTATGGCCGTTGAGGATCCTGAGGATAATGGCGGCGTTCTCGGCCGCGTCCCCGCCGCGGATTTCCTCAGCGCGGGCTCTTTGCAGGCCCACATCTTCAGGAATCAACGTGTGCGTGGAGATTTCGCCCTTGTGGAGCCGCGTGATTTTTGAGGGGCCTGTAATGCTGATTTCGTCGTAACTCCCGTCCCCAAACACCACGAACGAGCTGCGGGAGCCCAGTTTTAGCAGCACATGAGCCACGGTCTCGGTCAGGTCTTCTCGGTATACCCCGATCACCTGGACAGAAGCGCCCGCGGGATTGGTCAACGGGCCAAGGAGATTGAAGATCGTGCGAAGACCTATTTCTCTGCGAGGTCCGGCCACGTGGCGCATCGCGCCGTGCAAGAACGGGGCATACAAGAACCCGATCCCCACCCGATCAATGCATTCACCCACCTGCTCCGGTGTCAGGTCCAGCGGCACTCCAAGCGCTTCCACCACGTCCGCGCTGCCGCAGAGACTGGAGACCGAGCGATTCCCATGCTTGGCGACCCTCACGCCGGCGCCGGCCACCACAAAGGCTGTCGCTGTCGATACGTTGAAAGTTCGCGTGCCGTCCCCGCCTGTGCCGCAGGTGTCCGCAATGGTTTCTCGGTCCCAGTTAATCTCATCTCGATCCACAGAGAGATTGGAATTCCCTACCGGGATTTTGACGCTCTTCGCGCGCATGACTCTGGCGGCGCCGGTGATCTCATCCACGCTTTCGCCCTTCATGCGTAGGGCTATCAACAGCGCCCCGATCTGCGCTTGGGTGGCTTTGCCCTCGGTGACCTCGTCCATCACCTGCATCATTTCCGCCTCTGAGAGGTCAGCGCCTCCCACAGCCTTCGCCAGAGCTTCCTGGATCATAATTCCCCCTCGGCCGCGGCCTGGAGCGCGAAAAGGCTCTGCGCAGCCTTGTTTTGGATTTCCTTGTATTCCATCTCAGGAACGGAATCGGCCACAATCCCCGCTCCGACCCGCACAGTGAAACGATCGCCCTGGAACAGCACCGTGCGAATCGCAATGCACGTGTCCATTCGGCCGTTCGGGCCGAAATAACCGACCGCGCCCGCGTACGGACCGCGGCCGACCTGCTCCAACTCGTCGATGATCTCCATGGCTCGCACTTTGGGAGCGCCCGAAACTGTGCCCGCGGGAAAACCCGCGATGAAAGCGTCCACCGCGTCTGCATCCTCCCGAAGCACGCCTTGCACCTGGGACACCACGTGCATTACGTGGCTGTACCGCTCCACAGACATATACGGATCCACGGTCACGGTCCCGTATTGGCTGACCCGGCCCACGTCGTTGCGGCCCAGGTCCACGAGCATGATATGTTCGGCAAGTTCCTTTTCAGAGGTCATCATCTCCTTCTCCAGCTCCTTGTCCCTGCGGGGATCGTCTGAGCGGCCCCGTGTCCCCGCGATCGGCCGCACCGTCACAATCCCGCGGTCCACCTTGACCAGCGTCTCGGGCGAGGAGCCGATGAGCTTGTATTCGCCGAAATCGAGGAAGAACATGTACGGCGAAGGGCTTCTGACTCGCAGGCGGCGATACACCTCAAATGGATCCAAGTCGGTTTCGCCCCCGAAATCGTCTGAGAGCACCACCTGGAAAATGTCTCCGGCTTTTATGTATTCCTGGCCTGTTTTGACCGCTTCGTAGAATCGCTCACGCGGCGGGGCTTCCACAGCGATCTTGCCGGGTCGAGCGGACAGCAGCAGCGGCTGCTTCAGGGCCTGTTCCATATCATCGACTTTGTGTGCGCACGCGGACTCGTCCGCGTCGATCGCAAGGAGAATCAGGACCTTGCGGCGATGATCGAAGACCACGAACCGGGAAGGAAAAACCAAGCGAGCAACAGGCAGTGAGAGCGGTCGCGCGGCGGGAAGCCGCTCGATGAGCCGGACTGCGTCGTACCCCACAAATCCCATGAGCGAACCCACCGCGGGCATTTGAGAGAACGGCTCGCACACGAAGTTCTTCGCGTGTGAACGGATAAGATCGAAGAATTCCGAAGCCGGCAGTTCCTTGCTTTGGTCCTGGTCCCACCAAAGGAGCTTGTCCTGCTCCAGTTGCAGGCCGGATATGGGGTCGCACGCGACGATGGAGTAACGTCCTGTAATGTCCTTGGTTTCCACACTTTCCAACAGGAACGAATCGGGCCGCTCGCGACATAACTTCAGATATGCCGAAACCGGTGTTTCCATGTCGGCTAGTCGTTCTCTGCTCACAACTCTTAACGCGGCCATGCGCCACCTCCGGGCGACAAAAAACAAAAAACCCACCGGGATGTTATCCACGGTGGGCTTGTCGATTCAGGTTGATCTGAGGCTCAGACTCTACACGCTACCTCCCACCGCGGATCGATAGGGCCACCACCAGCCATAATAGTAGTCGAAATTCCGGAATGAACCGCAGTCCTTAGGCGAGAACGAAGAGCGGGTGTCCGCTTGCTCGGCCAAGAAATGGGACGTACGATCAGTAAGGCTTGCGCTCATGAGCACATTATTATAGACGCACGCGATCCTGAGTCAACAGGAAAATCGAAAAACCGGGGTATGCCTTGAGTTATTCGAGGGAAAATCCCCCCTTGCCTCGATAGGCGCCAACTGTAGGCTGAGTTTGTGGGCCGAAGTTACTCCCTCACCCTGCCCTCTCCCGCCAGGGGAGAGGGTTTTCAGACCCCCCCTCCCTTGATGGAGGGGGAAGGGGGCATAGGCGTTAAGATAGGATTGGCCCCTGGCACTGGTCATTCCTCCTCACTCTTCCCTCTCCCGCCAGGGGAGAGGGTTTCCAGAACCCCCTCCCTCGATGGGAGGGGGAAGGGGGAGGGTGATAAGGCATTGTTATCACAGAGACCTATTCCTTATTTGAACGCCTATGGGGGAAGAGGGAGGGTGATAAATGGATGAGATCATGAACCCAGACTTCATTAAATTAACGCCTACGGGTCTTCTCCCCCTTTTCTAAAGGGGGAGAAGGGGGATTTTCGAAGCGATAAAACCCAGCGGCGCTCTTCTTTCGCCCAGCGTAGCTGAATGCTCACTTGCTATGAAAGCTGTCGGCATGAGGCGCTCCTGGCCGGGTTTACGTATGGAAAGGTTTGGAGGGGAGATGAGTCTCCCCTCCAAATTATTGCGCAACCACGCGCTCTTGCCGCCGACCTCCGAGGCGAAGCCCCGGAGCGGCGGCCGAAGCCGAGCGCTTTCATGGTTCGTTGTAGCTTCTTGGCTATGGGAGTTGGTATCATCACTCCCGGAACGTCGGGTGGGCATAAAGCCAGTTCCCACAACCGCTTGTTGTGATTCGTGCGAAGACGGCTTCAGCGCTGTTTCGGAGTGTGTCACGTCTGAAGCTCTTGTCGAGGAAACACTACCGAAAATGAGGGTAGGAGCGGCGGAGAGTTCCGTGATTCAAGCAAGGCGAGGGGCAAGTAATGATAAGGTATGCCCCGTCCCGGGACCAAACCGCTCACCGGAATAAAAGAGATCCGGGGACGGGGTATCCTTCAACCCTCCGTGCAATCCAAGCCAAAACAAAAAACCGGTGGCGGTAAGGAGGGAGCATATTCAGACCGGCATGAGTGAGTCAAGTAGTTTTCGTCAGCCTGCCGGCATTCTTGAATTATAATACAAGGTTGATCCTTCTCCGGTGGCCCGTCTTAACGAGCGTCGGTCTGGAGGGCCTTCATCTGTTCGACGATTGCCCGTCCGAACGCGGAGCAGGAAACCTCACGCGCTCCGGGGAGAAGGCGCGCGAGGTCATAGGTGACGGTCTTGGCTTGAATAGCGCGTGACAGCGCGGCCGTGATGAGTTGGGCTTCATGTTTCCATCCCATATGTTCCAACATCAAGGCGCCGGAAAGGATAAGCGACCCGGGATTTACCTTGTCCAAGCCCGCGTAACGAGGGGCGCTTCCATGAGTTGCTTCGAAGATCGCGCAGGAATCACCGATGTTTGCTCCAGGAGCCATTCCCAACCCACCCACTTGCGCGGCCAGCGCATCTGACAAATAGTCTCCGTTCAAATTCGGCATGGCCAGCACCTCGTATTCTCGCGGTCGGAGCAGCGCCTGCTGAAACATCGCGTCGGCAATTCGGTCGTTCATAAGGATTTTTCCCGGAGGAATTTCTCCTGACGAATCCGCGGCGAGGTCTCCCTCGAAGATCACATGTTCTGCGAATTCATCGCGGGCAACTTCGTATCCCCAGTCCCGAAAGGCCCCCTCAGTGAACTTCATGATATTCCCTTTATGAATAAGCGTAACGCGGCGACGACCCTGTTCGAGCGCGAATTGAATAGCCCTCCTCACGAGCCGCTTGGTGGCAGCCGGGCTAATAGGTTTCACGCCTACCCCGGAGAGGGAATCAATGGACACACCCATGCGTTCTCGCAGGAAATCAATGAGCATTGCGGCTTCCGGGGAGCCTGATTTCCATTCGACGCCAGCGTACACGTCTTCCGTATTCTCCCTGAAAATGACCATATCCACATCTTGAGGTCGAGTTACGGGCGCGGGCGCGCCGGGAACGTGCTTTACCGGTCGAATGCAGCAGTACAGGTCGAGCTTTTGCCTTAATGTGACGTTGAGGCTGCGAAATCCGCCGCCCACAGGCGTGGTCAATGGGCCCTTGATCACGACCCGGGCCTTTTTAATATCTTCGAAGGTCTCCTCCGGCAGGTAATTACCCCCCGCTGCAAACGCCTTTTCACCCGCTGCGATTTCCCACCAGGCTATGCGTCGCCTCCCGCGCGAGGCTGTCTCAACCGCCGCGTCAAAGACCGGTTTCGCGGCTCTCCAGATGTCCGGTCCTACGCCGTCCCCTTCGATGAATCCCACAATGGGAACATCGGGGACCGTGATCCCCCCGCGGTCGATCGGGGTGATCCATGTTCCATCCGACGGAGGATCGCCAAAGATAGGCGCCATATCCACATCCTCTCCGCAGGAACCCTCTCTTCAGGGACAAATGTCTATTCGGCGCATGGCGAATGTGACCCAAGGAGGATCCGGCCTGTAATGGATTTCCGTATAACCTTGCTCCGCGAGCAGTTCTTTAATCTGCGAACCTTGATACTCGCTTATCCCCGAGACGATCCAGAAATCGTGCAACGTCGCGCCCCTCAGAGCGCTCAATTCTCTGAGAACCTGAAACGGCAAGTTGGCTACAACCACATCAAACCGCGCGTCAATGAAGAACCGAGCCTCGCCTTCCTCCACCCGGATGATCGATTCAAGCCTGTTCGTGATTACATTCCGCCCGGCTGTGGATACCGCCAACCGATTCTTGTCTATGGCGAGGATCCGCTCGATGCCCATGCGAGCTCCGGCCAACGCAATTATCCCCGTGCCTGTTCCCAGATCGAGGAGCGAACGGATCTCGAAGGATGTTACGATTTTTCGAAGCGCGCACAAACAGGCCAGAGTGGTGGGATGGGAGCCGTCACCAAAGACCACGGAAGGATCCAAAAGAATGGCCCCGTCAGGCGGGGAGGAATGGTCCGGCAATACAAACCACAACCCTGCGGTGTTCACTCCCGATTGAGGCACTCCCGTCTGCCAGTCCTTATAGAGAAGCTCGTGCCGCGAGCTAAGGCACAGGTTTCTCCGGGCAACCAATTTTTCCACGTAGGCGTCTTCGGAGCGATTAAAGAAAAGATAGGAGAGGTCGTCTTCGTTCCACACGCCGACAAGGGACTTGGGCTGATCCGGGAGCTTCTCTCCCGGATCGCCGGTGACTTCGTAGATGAACAGAAGTGTATCAGGACGCAGCATGACGGCAGGAATTGAATTGTGGAGGAATGGCGCCTGCCTACTTACTTCTGATTTCACCCATCTCACGCACTATGGCCAGATATGTTTCCAACGCGGCCAGGAGTTCGCTCTTTGCCTCGGCAAGATCTGCGACTTCCGTTGCGGTCAGATGTTCACGCTGCAAGAGCGCTTCTAATTTACGGTTTATTTGGGTGATATGTTCCGGAGAAGCCAATTCGCCCAGATCCAGTTTCAGTTTTGCTCTTGCGGGGGCGCGTCCGGGCTTGCCCGCCTTGCTGGGTTTGGCAGGCTTTGGCGCCTTCGCAACCTTCGCGCTCCACTTATCCTCTAATTTCCACTTGGCTATAGTGGCGGCGCTTACCTTCACCTGCGTTGCCAGTTTCTTATTTGTGATAGCGCCCCCAGAGGCTAGAAAGAGCTGTAGAGCCTTGTCCCGAGCCTCTTTCTTGCGTACGCCGCGTCGCGCCGGCGCAGTCTTCGTCTGCGCCTTTGCTTTCTTCAGCATTCCGGCCCAGTTCTCAGCGGATTTCCATCGGCCGATGGTCAACGGATTTACCTTGACCGCATCCGCTATCTCTCGATTGCTCTTCTTGCCGGCAGAGTCGAGATACATCTTTCTGGCTTGCTCACGGGCCACTTTCTTCATTTGTTGTTCCTCCGGGTTCTTCTCATCGGCTCCGCCTGAACTAAAGCCGCGGAGACGGCGCCACCGAAAATGTATGTCTACATACATTATGACGAGTAAAATAACACAGTTTCGAAATGAAAGCAAAAATTTTTGTCATATTGGTTACTTTTCCGCCCGGCGCCCGACGGAAATGGGTCGTCTGCATGTGCAACACTTGTCGCGCGCTCGCATTATTAACGACGAGAAGCGGCGACGCGTCGGACTGACACCGGCGCTCGCAAAAAAAAAGCGCGCTCGTCACAGGCGTATAGCGGCAATAGGTATGGCCTGTCTGGTGAAGGCGGTCAGACCAAATAGAACATAGAATCTTGGATGCGTCCGGGGGGATAGTCGAGCACGCTCGGGAGATAGGACCCCGATGCGCAAATGTCAAGAATATGTTGCGCCGTGGTGCCTGAGACCGGAGTCGAACCGGTACGGGGACATGCCCCAAGGGATTTTAAGTCCCTTGTGTCTACCTATTCCACCACTCAGGCTAAGGCCGCGCGGCGCGCTATCGGCACAACAAATTATACCAACTCCTATAGCCTATAAGCTACAACGAATCGTGAAAGCGCGCGGCTTCGGCCGACGCTCCGGGGCTTCGCCTCGGAGATCGGCGGCAAGAGCGCATCGTTGCGCAACAATTTGGAGGGGAGATGAGTCTCCCCTCCAATCCTCCCCATACGCAAACCCGACCGGGGACGATTCATGCCGAGCCCTTTTATAGGACTTCGCGGTAAGGCGGGTAATATCCGCGTGGCAAAGACGTTGTGGGTCAACGCGTTCGTTCCTCTAAAACGACCGTTGGAGCGCCTAGCCGCGAATCGTCTGAAGGCTCTGTCACGACCCGGTGCGGCCCCCAGCGACGATGTACGTCACCGGATCGGCCGCAGGATTGGATATGAACAGCGATTCATGCTCCGTGACATGCACAGCGTGAGACCTTTCCAGCAGGGCCTCTCCCTGAGCCGTGCGCATAAGCAACCGCCCATCCACCGCGCAAAGGATCTCTTCATATCCAGCGCCGGGCCTTATAAGCCGTTCGCCTTCCCCCTCGGCCAGCTTACCAAAGATGAGATAACACGCGTCGCTGTGCAAATCTTTTCGAGCCAGAACGTACTCACCTCCCCAAAGGGAGGCGAGCGTTTCCAGATCGAAAACCTTCATTCAGACGTCCCCGTCGCCGGACTCCAAAAAGAAAAGGCTGTCTTCGGAAACAGCGGGATCACGCGCAGCCCCGCACTGCCATTCCGGGGATTGATGAGCCTTGCTCAGGTTCACCGCTATGGTAATTTTTCCGGTGTGAAGCAGGATTATGTAAGGATAATGCTCGTTATTGTCTACGGCGAGTCGCCTGGCTTGGTTAACGTAGAGGGAATCCAGGTCCACATCCTCAAAAAGCTCTTCCGTTCTGGTCCAACACATGTCCACGATGGACGCCATTTCCTCGCTTCTCCTGAGGGCGATTCCTCGATCGACCCAATCCGGGGTTCATCTCCCGCAATTCGAAAAAATCAGGAAGGAACTCAGGGAAGATCCTTCTGAGCCGTGCGCCTGGGAAAGGCGGCGGGGAGGCGCCGTGACATTGCGTGTGCGCGCCCTCTTAACCGGTCCCAGCCTCGAACCTCACTCTCCCCCGAGGTATCCTCGGTAATTCCGGAAGCCCTTCCTGGCTATCGAACCATCTCCTAAATGCGCGAGCACAATCTGTCAAGCTATTTATCGCCCTCCCGCCCATTGTCGGTGGAACAACCGATAAAACTTGACCTGATCCGGGCTCCTGTGGTTAAATGCCTGTGGTGTCTTGTATCCCAAAGCATCCGAAAGGCCGCATGAACGGGAAGACTTACAATGGCGCGCTCAAGTCGGGGATGGTAGTCCTTGTCACCGTCTGTAGCCTTGTCGCATGGAGCGCGCAGCCCGCGGTGGCTCAATCATTCGACTCCCTGATCACCTCTGCCTTCCCCCTCTCGGGAATCGAGAAGTACATCGGTCCCATCCTGCCCGGCAAAGAGGCGGGGAGTTCGTTCCGCAGCGAAACGGCGTTGGCGGTGGACATCTCTCAGGTGAGGGATGCGCGGATCAGAGGCGAAAGCATCGGGGAGCTGGACCTGCGCGGGACCGTGCCCCTGGATGAAGCGCCCTATCGGTACAGGGCGTACGCGAACGTGCGATTCTGGCGGCTGGGCGCGCGGGCGGAAGGCGCGTACTTCGAAGACAGACACAAACACAACGGCCCCGCATTCTTCCGGTTTAGCGGTCTCCGTATCGGGGGCGATTTCGACATTGTGCATTTCGAATGGCTGTCTCTCGGCATCGCGCTCGACTACTATGCTTATCAGCCCCAGTGGGACGGTCGAATCTGGTTGGGCCGTCTCGCACAACCAGACCCGACCGCGGCGGGGGCCGTGCCTTTCTACCTTAACCTGAAAGGCTCACGGCCGATGACATTGGGGCCGTACTTGCGCTACGTCCCGCCGGAGATTTTCAATTTCCCGCTTCATGTGGAAGCTCGATATAATCTCCCCGTAGCGGGCTCTCGCTATACGACAGTGCAGGGCGCGCTCGTTTTCCGACCCCAGATCTACCGCTTTGACGCCGCGATCAAGCTCAATTACGAGCGAGCGTACCTGAGCTTCTCCGGGCCGCCTGACGGCTCAACTCTAGCCAATCCTCCTTACCCCTCGCAGAGTTTCGACCTCAATATGGAATGGGACTTTCTGGGATTAGACGGCGTGGTTTACTTCTAGAATTTCGATTCCGCGATAACACCGATCCAGGCTTGATCCGACCAGATTTTTGAACCGCCGAACGAGAAGTCGATACCGAGGGGGCCGTTTGTCAGGCTGTGCGAGCCGGTGGTAACGATCCTCTTGAAATCCCCTTCGAACCCCACCGTAAGATCGCTCATCCGCCAGAACAACGCCCTCAGGCCCAGGCGCCAACAGTAACCGGAACTCTTTTCCCGAGTTATGCGCTCTCCCGACCTCAGGAGATGGAGGTCCTCGTTGGTCGCGATTACGGCCGCGTAATCGGCCTGGACCGCGAGTCGGCCTTTCGGCAACGCGTTCAGGAGCCGAGCGCCGTTGAATTCAAGAAAACAGTCCGCGCCCACGTAGATGTGGTAAAAGGTCTGCTCGAATTCAATCCCGTCACCGGGCAGGGGCATGCGGTTCCCCCTGATGTCGCTCTGGAATCCGTCATAGGTGGTGAAATAGAAGTATTGCTGTCGGTACCCGACGACCGGGCGCGCGTCAAGCCACAGATCAATGGGAGAGGGAAGGCTGAGCTTCACATCAAGGAGGGCGCCGCGGTTCAGCCTGCACTTCGACTCGCTGAAGACCGTCTTCTGGCCGGGTCTGGCATCATCTTCCCAATCGCTGTCCTGCATCATGGGCTGTGACTCACGGCTCACGTTTACTGCGCCATCAATGGCCAGCGCCCACCACCGGGCGCTATACCGAACGTCCGCGCCAAGGAACCACTGATCTATCGGGAATTCCAATCTGCTGAGAGGGTTTTGGAACGGAGCAAACGGGTTGGGGAATTCGTACGAGGTGAAACTGCTGAAGTACTTCCGGACGGAAAGTGTGCAGAGATAGTGAGGCGATCGCTGCTCCTCATCCTTGAATCCCAGCAGTGAGGCGCCGCGGCCGAGAGCCGGCCCGAGGCCGCCCTCCAACCACATTGCTGCGACGTCCGGCGCCAACGTCCCCACCATAAGACCGAAAACCGCCAGGACTGTTCCAATCCGTGCAACCATACCCACCCTCGCAAAAAAAGGACCGGACAAGTCCGGTCTGAGACTTTTCAAGCCGATGCAATTGCAGCCCTGCGAGGAAACTCCGAGGAGTCCAAACCGTAGGCCACATCACGCGTCGTCGGCCAAATCAGAAGGCTGGGACGCGGTCACCCTGAGACCATCGTGGGGTCCGTTCGGGTATTGATTCTTCAGTTGTCGATTTTGTGGCTAATCGAAAACTACAATATCATAGCGCTATTACTTTGTCAATCAGGAATCTATATAATAGTATCGCTGAAACATTTTGAATAAAGAGCCACATTGCCTTGTTTATTGCTATTTTATTTGTCTCCTACGAAAGGCCCGGATCCGGCGCGGCCCCGTGCGGAGCGCTTATGCCTGGCTCCCGCAGGGCCTCGCGTGTTACAGTGTCAAAGAAAAAGCCTGCCCGGCCTTTCGCCAATGGCCGAGTTGGGAGGTTTACATGAGTTCAGGCCCCGGAGGCCGCAACCTTCTTTGGGAGTTGGTGGGGACTCGAGAGGACCGCAATTATCCGCTGTTCGGCGTCCGGATCAATTGGAATCGTTCGCCTAGGACAGGGCAAGTCCACGAGTTCCAGGTCTTGACCTCACCCGATTGGGTTGCGGTGATACCGCTCACGCAGGAAAATCAGGTGGTCATGGTCCGGCAGTACCGTCACGGAACAGGTCAGTTGTCTCTGGAACCTCCGGGAGGACTGGTCAAGGCGGGCCAGAGTGCCGAGCAGAGTGGCAGGGAAGAGCTGGAAGAGGAGACCGGATATGTGGCCGAGCATTTCGAACCGCTTGGGTCCATGCGTCCGTTTCCGGCGTTGTTCACGAACCATTTTCATGTGTTTCTGGCCAGGAACGCCACTCCGACCGGCCGCGCAAAACCCGAAGAAACCGAAGATTTGGAAACAGTGCTCGTTCCGGCGGACCGCGTCAAAGAATATATCAGGACCGGGAAGATAAACGGCTCCGTCATGATTGCCGCGCTCCATCTTTTTATCGATCGTATGGAGAGGGACGGACTGAAGCTTTGAGTCAAGAGTGGTCTTTCACACGGGGCGAAGTCTGTGATAATCACAGAGACGCAAGCTCAAACAAATCAGCTTTGGAACGAATTTCATGGAGGAGGTGAGGAATGACCGTCAAGGTGTTTGGTGTGGTGGGTTCAGGCCAGATGGGTAACGGGATTGCTCAGGTGGCCGCGCAGGCGGGCCTGGAAGTGATCATGAACGATATCAACACTCAACTCGTCGAGCGTGGTCTTAACGTCATTTCCAAGAATCTGGACAGAGCGGTTTCCAAAGGGAAGATGAACGAGTCCGAGAAGGCGACAATCATGGCCCGGATCAGGCCGAGCGCGAAACTGGATGATTTGGCGAACGCGGATTTCGTGGTGGAGGCCGTGCCCGAGATCTTTGACCTCAAGAAAGAGGTGTTCGCAACACTTGACCGCGTCGTGCCGGCGGGCCGGGTGCTCGCCAGCAATACCTCGTCGATCTCCGTCACGAAATTGGCCGCTTTGACCAAGAGGCCCGAGAAGTTCATCGGCATGCACTTCATGAACCCTGTCCCGGTCATGAAGTTGGTCGAAGTGATCAACGGTCTGGCAACGGACCGGGAGACCACGGACCTTACGGTGGAACTCTCCAAGAAGTTCGGCAAGACCCCTGTTGAAGCCCAAGATTTCCCCGGATTCATCTCCAATCGAATCCTCATGCCGATGATCAATGAGGCTGTTTTCGCGCTCTTTGAGGGGGTAGGCTCCCCGGAAGCTATTGATGAGGTCATGAAGCTGGGCATGAACCACCCTATGGGCCCGCTGACGCTCGCGGACTTCATCGGCCTGGATACGTGCCTGGCCGTGATGCAAGTCCTCTATGACGGCCTTGGCGATCCCAAGTATCGTCCATGCCCACTGCTCCGGAAATATGTGGACGCAGGCCGGCTCGGTCGCAAGAGCGGCCGCGGCTTTTACGATTATTCGGATTGACCGGAAGCGAGGCGGGTCGCACACGGATGAAGGTGAACCTTTGTTGTCCTGACAGCCGGAAATCGTGCGCGGCCTGCTGCGGCCTTTACAATGTTTCCGACGGCACGCGGGACGCGTTGCATGAAAAGCTTTCACGGCGCACGTCTCTCTTTCAAGGGACGGCACGCTCGGTGGAAGCCCTTATCCGGTTCCAGTCCACCATACGCGCAATTGAAATCGACTCGCCTCTTGACCCTTCGATCTATGTATGTGAGTTCACGGGATTTGTGGACAAAGATCGGTTCACCCCGGGTTGCCTGCTCCATCCGACCGCGGCCGGCAACGGAGGTATCGATTTGCGCGGCCTGTGCCACTATGGAAGCATGGCCTGCACGTCATTCTACTGTCCCGCATGGGAAGAGCTGTGGGCCGAAGAGCGCGGTGTCGTGCTCGGCCTCCTTGATGACTGGCATCTATACGGGCTGGTGATCAATGATTTGGACTTTGTGAAGTCCCTTTTCGCGCTCCTGCGACTCCGTGTGGGGAGCCCCCTCAGTGAACCGAGGGTCTTGGCCGGCCCCGCGGCCGAGGTGGTCATGGAAATGCTTGCGTGGAAAGTCTCCTGGCCCTGGAAAGGAGATTCGCTTATCCGCGCGAGCAGATATTACTGTAAGAGAGCCCCATGCGCTGATGAAAGCAATGTTGCGGCGCATATTTCCGGGATCCTGGCGGCGCTGGGTTCCACCTTTGGGATTGAGACTCCGATGGACGGCGCACAGGAATTCGTGGAGGACGCGCTCGATCGGTTCGCCGGGGCTTATGGGAAGTAGAGGCCGATATATCATGGCAAATTTGGCAATATCGCAACGTTAAATACATTCAATGAAACATGACATGAAATAATGCTCCTGTACGCACGGAAAATTCTTGACCGGCCACCGCGCTTGCGGTATTGTAACCGCGTCCCTAAATACCGTCACAGATGTGGATGCGGCTTTCAACGCTGCGCCGGGAGATTGCTTAGGTGAGTCACTGTCCGGATAAGGCAGCCCGTGTCGCGCTGGTCATTGCGTGTATCATGGTTGTTCCCGCAATGGCCGCGTCGTATATGCCTCCGCCATATATCTGCGACATGGAGCCTCTTACGTTTGCTCCGCCGGCTCCTCCTGTGTGCGCGGGACCGCCGCCACCTCCGGTGTGCGGCCCCTGCCCGCCGATGAGGATGTACCCTCGCAAGCTGGAGGGTCCCCCGCCGTGTCCGGTGACCGTGTGCACTCCCCCTCCAAAACCAACCAAAGCTGCGTACCGCGTGAGTCCTCCCTGCGCGGTCCCTCCACCGCCTGATTGTAAACCCCCGAACTGCCCACAGTAGGCTCTTTTCGCGCAACAGAGCGGCTTGGAAAAAATCCCATGAGGTTCCTGCGCGTCGGGACTTTCTGTTCCTCCCCGGATCGTAATGCACTGTTTATCTATCTAGGTCAAAATATTATTGTCAAAGCATCATATTTTATGTTATATTCATAGCAGAACTCATTTTTATCACGAAAGTTTACCTTACTGAAGACGCGGCCCGGCTCGGCCCGTCCCCATCGCGCAGGAAGGATTCGCCCTCTTCATGGCGCCCGCTGTCGGTCGAAACAAAACCTCCGCTAGAGAGCTTCGCAGGGGCGGTAATCATAGCCCGTCCGTCGCGGTTGAGTGTCGTGGTTTGGTCTTCGTTGCCCTAGGGATCTTCTTCCTGCTCTGCCTCATGTCGTACGATCCGCGGGACCCGTCGTTCAACACAGCGACCGAGCGCCAGAGCGTCTCGAATCTCTGCGGCCTGGTCGGCGCGCACGTTGCGGACTTATTGGCGCAGGGAGCGGGGATTGCCGCATTGCTCTTCCCCTTGGCTCTGATTTTCGTCTCTTTGCGGCGGATCTTTCATCCGAAAAGAGGTGGATGGTGGTCTGAGGCTGCGTCCCTCCTGGGATTGACAGTCGCGCTGGCCACTATGTTGGAGCGGTTTTCGGACGGGCGGTTTCTTCACTTCAGCCTGGAACACCCAGGCGGAACGGTCGGCGCTTTTCTGCACAACTCGATCTACGCTTGGCTCGGTTCCGGGGGGGAGATCCTGCTGTGCGCAACGCTCATGCTCGTGTGTCTTCTTCGTCTGAGCGCCATTTCATTTCGAGATGTGGCGATTGTTGCGGCGCGCGGCGCCAACGTGGCGAAAAGACTCATTGCAGCGTCTCAGGAACGGATGAGATCCCGACGGGAGGCGGTCCCGGCGTTCAATGAGCGGAAGGCCGTGATTCCGGGGCCGGCTATTCCCACACCTCCAAAGGCACAGCGCCGCGAGGCCGTTGCCGCGGAACCGCCGGATGAGATTGAATTCGATTACGAAGAGCCGTACATGGACGGAACGCTGGCCGGTTCCTGGGAGCGGCTCTCATGCCTGCCCCAAGGGAATTGGGATGAGGACTATGTGGGCCCGTTCGCCTCTATGGAGAATCCCGCCGTTCCTGAACCCCGCGTCCTGCCCGAGAGATCGCCGGCTGTCGATGAACTGGAGATGGCCGTAGAGGCGTACCTCAAGGAACAAGAGAACGTTGCTCGCGCTTGCCCTACGGAGAAACCGGCCGCGCCTGTTAGATCCGTCAGGACGCATGGCCGAAAAATACACGTTGCCCGGCGAGTCGACGAAGACGTGCCCCGCGGCCGCGTGCGAAAGAGGGAGAAGCTAGCGCAAGACGAGTACGTGCTGCCGTCTTCGGAACTCCTGGACGCGCCGCCTCGCGCCAATCGAGCAGTGGACCAGCGTCTGCTCAAGCGCAACGCGGAGATCCTGGAACAGAAACTTATGGAGCTGGGTGTGCGGTGCGAAGTGGTCGCGATCCATCCGGGGCCGGTTATCACCATGTACGAGGTGAACCTGGCCCCCGGCGTGCCTCTGCGCAAAGTGCTCAATACTTCCGACGACTTGGCTATGGCCTTGAAGTCAGGCTCCACCAGAGTGGTTGCGCCCATCCCGGGAAAAGACACGGTGGGGATTGAAGTTCCCAACCTCTATCGGGAGATCGTCTATTTGCGTGAGATCGTGGAGTCTCCCACGTTCGTGGAATCGACCGATCCTCTCAAGATGGCGCTGGGCAAGGGTATAGACGGTGAACCTGTCACCACGAGTCTCGCGCGGATGCCTCATCTCCTCATTGCCGGCGCTACAGGCACGGGCAAATCCGTAGGGCTCAACGCGCTCATCTGTTCCCTGATCATGTGGTGCCACCCGGATGATTTGAAACTGCTGCTCGTGGACCCCAAGAAGCTCGAACTCTCGTATTACCAGGATATTCCGCACCTGATCCATCCGGTGGTGACCGAGCCGGAGAAAGTCCCTGCCGTGCTGAGCTGGGCTATTCGCGAAATGGAGCGACGATACGACCTCCTGAGCGTGGCGGGTTCCAAAGACATTGAGGGATACAACCAAAAAGTCTTTTCAGGAGAAGCCCCGGGAGGCCCAGAGGGTCAGCGTGCGGAAAAGCTCCCGTACATTGTCATCATCGTGGACGAGCTGGCAGAGTTGATGATGGTGGCCGCCAAAGATATTGAGATCTCCATCGCGCGGCTGGCGCAGATGGCCAGAGCTGCGGGTATTCACTTGGTGCTTGCTACGCAACGACCTTCGGTGGATGTGATCACAGGCATCATTAAAGCCAATTTCCCCGCCCGCATATCATACCAAGTGTCGGCAAAAGCCGATTCCCGGACCATTTTGGACACTGTCGGCGCGGAACACCTTTTGGGTCGCGGGGACATGCTCTTCATGCCGCCCGGCGCGGCGAAACTGGTCAGGCTCCACGGCGCGTATATCTCGGAAAACGAGATAAGCCGCATCGTTGATCATATTAGGGCCCAGCGTTCGCCTTCGTATCTGAAAGAGATCTCCAAGCATGTTGAAGGAGAAGGCTCCAAGGGAACGAGCGCCGATCCGATCGACGACGAGAAATACGATGAAGCCGTAGAGCTTGTCTCTCGGCTCGGTCACGCATCCATATCTCTGATCCAGCGCCACATGCGCATCGGATACAACCGGGCCGCGCGTATCATCGAAGCAATGGAAGTTGAAGGTCTCATCGGGCCGTCAGACGGGACCAGCAGACCGCGGGAAGTCTTGGCCCGATCCCTCCACCATATTCCGGACCGCCCGGGATTGTAAAGCCGGTCGTTGCAGCGCAGCGAGAGCGAGCTCGCCGCATTCTACAGAGGTGCCGGACATGACGGCAAAACGCCTCCCCGGAAACTCTTCAAAAGGCTCCTGATTCTTGCAGTCGCTCTTAGGAGGGCTCCATGCCCTTGCAGAGCGCCAGGGCGTTTTCTCCGAGCACGCCGATGTTGTACCCCCCTTCCAACACCGCGTAGCGCCTGCCTTCGCACTTGGCCCGCGCATAGTCCTGAACATTCCTGCCGATGGTGAAGTAGTCCTCCGTGGTCAACGTGCCGCCCCAGTCGCGCGCATGGCGGTCGAACCCAGCGCTGATCGCGATAATGTCGTAGTCATTTGAACCGAGCGCCCTGTCCACTTCTTGGAGGAAACGCCCACGGTCGTTCTCCTGGATATTGGCCACTACCACTTCCTTTCGGCCCATGAAGAAGTTGTCCGTGCCGTCACCGAAATGGAGATCTATGTCCAGGACAAGCGCCTGTGAAATCTCGCCTCTCCGAAGAAGCCGCTCCAGCGATATGGCCACATTGTTGAAGAAACAGAAACCCCAGTGACTGCCTGGGCTCGCATGGTGTCCGGGCGGACGAACCGCCGCGAATGCGGGCTGCCCTTTCAACGCAAGCTCCGCGGCCAGAATCGCACCTCCCGCAGCCACGGCCGCAGCCTCGTAAAGGACGGTGTCCCGTTTAACCGCGGTGAGAATCGACTCCAGATGCACGAGCAAGATATCATCTTCCGTCGCGGCCGCGGGCGTCCGCACCGGGTAGTGTTGTCGCAGCGCCTTCATGACGGACTGCACGCGATCCGGGGTTTCGCACGAGGCCGTCAAATAGTCGTTCAGGCAGAGATCATGGTAGATAACGGTTAATTGATTCCGTTGCATGGAAGCCTCCTCTCCTGATGCGAGTTGTCGCAGCCGGACTCCTCGATTGGCAACGCGGACCCTCTATTTTTTAGTGTAACAGAGAAGCGGGTAGAAATCCCCGGGGAATCTGTGGTATTTGGCAACACATGGTATGGTGTTATACCATACTTAAATTAGTTTTGTAATATTAGCTTGATATCTATTGCTGACGATTTTGGCAACAGGGTGATGTGGCATCATGCCTCAGTCCGTATCCATGCATCCGACTTCTCTTTTCCCGGCATAAAGACAGTTATTACAGCAGGATATGCTCATATGGCGACTTTGGCACGCTGGTTGCTCTTATGAGGGCAAGACCGAACTGAACGGTCATCATCGACCACAAAGCATTCGTAAAATATTGCGCCAACACAAGGAGGCCCACCATGACATCGACAACGAGAATAGGCGAAATCACCACCTCCCTGAATCTGGCGATGCAAAACCTGCGTTGTCTCCACACACTCACGGGTCGCGCTCCGCAGCATAAACTGTGCGCGAACGCTTACGATTGCGGCGCCTGCCCGTTTGACCAGATGCTCGACGATATGGCGCAGCCGGAAAGGGTGACCGACCGAGCCGGGAGCATCCGGGCCGCCTGAACGGTCAAGGACAAAGCGCCGCACGCGTGGAGCGAACCGACGAAGCGCCGGCGTTTGCGGCACGGGCCTCGATGGATGACGGATAACCGCTTCTGAAAATACGGTGATGAGGAGGACTAAGATGCCCGCGAAAGAGACAAAAAAAGATGTGATCACCGGCTTCAACTTCTCCCAGAAGGAGTGTGTCTGGATGAAGGCCAAGGTGGTCCCCACCAAGTACTGTGACAACGCCTTTGACTGCACCACATGCAACTTCGACAAAGGCATGCAGAAGAAGATGAGCCGTGAATCCGCGCGCGCAGGCTGGAACACCCATATGTTCGAGCTTCCGGTTGAAGAGCAGCGCTGCCGCCATGCGTTAACCGGTCGAGCGCCGCAGAACAAGATGTGCGCGCGCAACTATGAATGCGGCGAATGCCCATATGACCAGATGCTGGACGACATGATTCAAGTGGATCACACCCTGTTCGGGCCGCCTCAGTATCTGAGCGCTCACGGATACTTAGTTCCGCGAGACTACTACATTCACACGGGGCATGGTTGGGCCCGGGTCGAATACGGGGGTAGGGTGCGGATAGGTCTTGACGACTTCGGCAATCGTCTCGTGGGCAGGGCGGACAAGTTCCGGTTACCCTCGTTGGGCACGCGATTCAAGACGGCTGATGAGTCCTTTATCCTGTCTCGGGAAGGTCACGAAGCTGGGATCAAGGTGCCCCTGAGCGGTGTTGTGACCGCAGTGAACCAGAAGCTCTTGGACCATCCTGAGTGTGCGAACGCGGATCCGTACAGCGCAGGTTGGGTAGTGCTCATTGACCCGATGGAGCTTAAGTCCGACCTCAAAGAGCTCGCGTTCGGCGTGGAAAGTGTCAAGTTCATCGAGGCGGAAGCCGAGCGACTCCTTTCCATGATCGCGGATGATCCCAAGGCTGCGGCTGCCACAGGTGGCGAGCCCATCTCCGACGTGTACGGCGCGTTCAAAGAGAAGGGGTGGGACAACCTGGTGAAGAGTTTCCTGTGATGAGCAAGGGATAGGTTCACGCTCCCCGATCGGGGTTCGCGTTCATCGCAAAGGGCCCCTGACACACGAGGTGTCAGGGGCCCTTCTTCGTGAAGTCAGAAATAGGGGTGATCCGTTAGGCCCCTAGACGGACCACGGTCAGCGCTCATAGAAGGCAAAGAAGTCTTTGCTGTAACCTTCGTCGTATCGCTTCAGCGTGTACTTCAGTTGTTCGGGCGAGAGCTTATCTCTCCTCACGATCTTATCCCGCTCGTCTCGGAAGTAGAAGTTGCAGACGATGTTATGGATATTCGCGTCCCCATGGATCGCCCGCTTGCAACCCGCAAGAATCAGCGCTTTGGCCAAATCTTTGGTGCTCACGTGATGCCCCATGGCGAATACGAGATTGCCGTCCTCTCGGATACCGAACGCCGTCCTATTCGCGAGGAACCATGCCTTCTTCCCCATTGTGCTTTGGCCGGAATTGTCGATAAGGAAGCCGCCCAACCCGATTTCAGAGTCCTCGATCTTTCCGTTCTTGAGCACTCGCTCCACCACCAAGCCATCCTTGACGATGAGGTGGCGTAACTGCCTCGCATCTTTCACCAATCGCAGGGGGATCGAATCGGACCATTCAATGATGTCGACGGAATCGTCCTCATACACTACCAGGGTGGCCATGCCCGCGACCATGGGGTACACCACCTGCCTCCGGAAGACGGCGCCCGCGCCCCGAGCATGCTGCTGCATCCACATGGCGTTGGTAATGGCCACTATCTTGGACAGACTCTCTCGTTCCGAAGGATAGCTAATATTGTAGATCCCGGGTTCCGTATTGCCTATGAAAAAACGTGTTCTCAACCGAGACATGTCGAACACGGCCAAATAGACAACCGCGTTGGGGTATTCCACGCTCGGTCGGTACAAGGTCTTGTAAAGCAGCGGGCGACCGTCACCGCTCCGGGGCAAATCCTCGGTAGTCCAGACCCCCTCACCCTCCAGGACCGGAGAGGTATAGAGCGGGGTGATACTTGCCGGTTTGGGAAAAGCCGGATCCACGGGTTCTTCGGAACGCGCCAAGCCCTCGGATTTACTTTCGAGTCGCGCTTGGTTGTCCGGGCCGATCCGGTTCGGGGGCTCGGCAGTGACTTCTGTGTCAATTTCGGGCCGCGCGGCCTGTTCCGAGTCTGCTCCCCCCTGGCGATCCCCCGACCGCAGCGCCGCGGCAAATTCGTTCACGAGGGCATCGGTTTCATCCGCTCCAGGAAGGCTGGTCAGGAGCTTGTCCAGCCATTCGGGGAGGGCAAATTCCTGCTGATCGTCCGCTGGGAACTGACCGTCAAACGTGCGGGAGTCCACCTTTGCAAGTTTGACGGCCGGGTGATTCTGCTCAGCCGACCAGCCGGAGGTGGAAATCGCAAATACCAGGAGGCCCACAAGCGCGATGAGGAGGCAGCCAAATCTCCTCAAGTTCGACACAACATCCATCCTCGACCCTCCGCGGCAGAGAGCGCCGCAACAAAACTCATCCGAGCGGTGCTCCGTCACAAGAGAATACAACGCTCGCCAGCGCTATCAGGATCTGGGGTGAGTCTGAGTCGCCACATGCGCCGCGTTCGACGACCCCGGGCAGGTCCATGCGCAATGTGTGTCGGCGACGAGGTGAACGCCGAACTCCCAAGCCTTCTCTTGCAATCGAGAAGCTCAATTCCTCCAGTCCTGGGCTGGAAAAGAAACTTCATTATTATATCAAAGCGATCGCGGGAGCGCAATCGCTCTTTCCAGCGTGCCACGCCGCGGAGCGTTGCCGAAGCAATTCCCACGACGTGAAAGGGCTCTTACACCAAAATGTCCTGTTGTCAAGAGTAGATAGTAGAAAATGTTCCGGTGGGGCTTTCAATGCCTTCAGTGGTAGGCCGCCTGCTCCTCGCATCGGTCCCCGCGGCAGGTTCACGCCCAGGGCCTAAGGCGGTTCCGGGGTCGCTATGAGTTCGGCCAGATCCTCGGGGTCGAAATCGAGCAATCGAAAGATGCGTCTTTCAAGCTGAAAGGTGTTCTCCCGCATTTCGTTCAGGCGGTCGAGCAGCGCCTGCGTCTTGCCATAAGTATTCGCAAGGTATTCGAACCTCTCGTCCAGTGTCACCAGCCTATCGTGCACCACCCTTTTGTCCGCGTAGAAGAGGACATGCTCCTCCCGGACCATATCTTCCGCGTGGCTTCTGAGGATTACGTGTTGGTCGACGATCCGGGCTATCTCCGGCAGGCCCGCGTCCACGAGCATCTCTCCTCCCACCACATCATGATAACCTCTGCGTTCCACGATACATGGGTATTTGGCGATGTCGTGGAGCAGGCAGGAAGCGCGCAGGAGTTCCATGCGCAGGAGATGATCGTTGCGCAGGAGGCCCTCCGCAACGACTCGAGCCACTTCCCAGACCTTAAAGGAATGCAGAACAATATGTTCCGGGGTATTAAATTTTTCCAGGAGGGCCATGCAGCCCTCTTCGTCCGGGATAATCATGGCTCATCACTTCTTTGGCGAACGCGCGCGTGATTGGGGCCGGCAGACCTTCGTCGTTCCATTCGGTTCCTTTTGCCGGGTTATCCATTTTGCGCGCAACCGCTCTCCACGTCAACAGGATGAGCGCTCAGGTTCCTTTTGGCTTTCATCTTCTGGATTTTCGAACGGTAATGGCAGAACATACGCTCTATTAAGCGCATCGCGGCATCCCGCCATTGAAATTTCGTGTCTCGTGTTGTACCATATCACCAAGATGTTATGCGGATCGGCTTTCAGCAGGGGTCCGCTTTGAGTGACCGCGTCGGCTGGACGGGGCAGACAATACTCTCAGTCATACAAGCTAAAAGGATAATCCCCGCATTGACCGCGGGGGCGTGTTGGAACATGCTTCGTGAACAGATAAACGACATCATGACTCGCTGGAATCCTAAGGAGAGACCGGGCAGCAAGTACGATCCTATCGCTTTCATGGAGACCCCTGAGCAGGCTCGAAAGTTAATAAGGCATCTTGAATGGGAGATAGGCCGCGCAGAGGAGGAAAGGAATGCTGAGCTCGTTGCTGAGATCCGTGAGGTGCTGTCCACGGTGGAATGCCTGGCCAGGAGGTTTTTCCGCTGGGAACAGAACAATCTGCGCGCTCTCAGGGCTAAGGAACTGCGTGAAATTAAGCGATTGCCTATGAACCTCTGAATTGATGACATTGAACGCCTTCGTCCGCATCGGTTCCACTGGACCGGGGGAGAGCTTGCTCTAAAGGTTGACGTTATGAATCCTCGCGAATAGGCCCTGGGATGGGTCCTGCGCAGGCGAGCGCGGCCGATGACGCGGAACTGCCGCTCCAGTAAAGCGAAAGGTAGCGCGTCGCGCCTTCTTCTACCACGCGCAACAGCGATCAAGCGGGCGGGGACGAGATGGCGTCGATGAGTCCTCGCTGCAAATCACGGAGAATAAAGAGGATAAAAGGATCATGGATATAGAGCGTATGAGTAGGGAGCAGCTCATCGACCACGTTAAGGAGCTCAATCAGTACATGGAAAACGTGGTGGTCTTTTGGGGCGGGAAGCGTGAGTTCCGGGAGACGATGGAGGAAGTGGCACGGAACGAGTCAGGCGAATTCACAGACGAGGAATCGAGAAACGCGGCTGTCATCATCGAGAAGCAGGGCGCATTCGAGGAATTCATTCGGCTTATTCAGGAATCTTTTGAGCGAGGCGGCATAAGCTACGTGATCTCGGAGAAGATCTCGGCAATCATGCAAGAAGTGGCATCCAAACAGGTGGAGCAGGGCAACTGAGGAGGAAAAGGAATCCAGGGCGTGCAGGGGAGACAACAAGAAATCGGTCTTCGAGGCCACAAACCTTATCGTTACAATTCAGTCTCCCAGAACGCATGGAATTCTGATAATTGGATGGAAATTTCTACTAAATTCATTTAAGATATGGGCCTACTGGAGAGGGAGTAAGCACATTAAGTTCTCCATGTTAGGCGAAAGGAGAGATGTAGGGTGTTTAGGATCGAGGGCGGCTTCCTGTTCGGCGCAATTGCAGTCTTCGCCTTGCTCCTGACCGTGGTGGCGCCCCCATGCGGGGCTGAGGCCCCGGTTTCGTGTTCCACTGCCCTCCAGAAGTGGGATACTGTAATGGACGTCGTGGAAAAAAAGCTCCAGGAATATCAAGTTCTCCAGCAAACTTCCCTGGAGCAGGTTGTCCGGAGGCCGCTCGTTGATAGGAATGAGAATAAGACCATAGCCAGACAGATCTCTGAGGCGATCCAAGCAAAGGAGGAGCTTCTCGCGCAAAAGAGGAAAGAATGCCTTACCCTACTCAACCAGGAGAAAGACCTCTTCGATCACGTGGAGAGGTGTAGCAAGGGAGACAGCGCGGGAGATCGCGAATTTCGACGCTTAGAGAAGAAGAGACAAAGATTGGTTAGCCGAGCGGTGGTGCTGGTGGCCGAAGTGAGAGAAGTGCAGGGTCAAGAAGATTACGCTCATTATGCGGATTATTCAAGACAGCAGAATTACTATGACAATCAGTGGCGGAACCAGCAGCAGATGTACATGAGGTCCTGGGGTCGCTAAACCCGCCACCGACAAATCCGTTGCGTTGATACTGCAACGAGGACCGGCGTCTCGCCGCTCCGGGGCAAGCGTCTGGCCTGTCGGGGACAGCGCGCCACAGCGCACAACGGGACAGGGCTGCGGAAGCAGATGATTAGGAACGTATTCTCGAGGTTCTCTCTCGCAATGACAAAACCTAGAGGCATATTTTCTCATCGGTGACTAAAAGGGTCCACCGCGGGTGATCGGCCTTGACGCTGAGCCGTCTCACATATAAAATAAAAGATTAAAGCGAAGTCCCGGGCCCATAGCTCAGCTGGTAGAGCTCCCGGCTCATAACCGGTTGGTCCCTGGTTCGAATCCAGGTGGGCCCACCATGAATAGAGGAGACCGCCTCATGACCCCGGCCAAATCATTCGACTCCGACCGAACTCTCATCGCGGGGAGCTCAACTTGGGCTCCCCGTGATCTTTTTGGGGCTCGGATTCGGCGCGGGGTCTCGGGACAGCGAGGAGCGGCATGAAGAGCGAATATTCCCGACCGGATACGCAACCGGCCGAAATCCTCATCTTGCAAGTCGCCTCTTCGCCCCCTTCGCGCCTCGGTTTTCAACCCATGTCCGGAGACACTCGGTGAATGGAATAACGCTTGCCCGCATAGTCGAAATCGCTGATCGGCTCTTCCCATTCGATCAAGCGGAGAGCTGGGATAACATCGGGCTTCAAATAGGCGATCCCCATGCCATAATCAACGCAGTGGCCTTCAGCCTGGACCCAACCCCACAGACGATCCGATTCGCCGCAGATAACTCATGCGGTCTCCTCATTACTCACCATCCCTTGTTCCCGGAACCGCTCCGTTCAATCACGTCCGAGACATTGACCGGAAGGACCGCGCTGGACTCGGCCAAGTTCGGAGTTGCGGTTCTGAGCCTTCACACGAATCTCGACGCCGCGAACGGCGGCTTGAATGACCATCTTGCCGGCAGTCTCGGCCTCACCGGAATTAGAGCGCCGGAACCGGCCCGGTGCGCTCGTATGGGGGAGCTTCCTCAGAGCACGGGCTTGTGGGCTCTCGCGCGCCGAGTCGCGGACGTCTTTCAGACTCGCAACGTGCGGGTTGTGGCACGAAAGGATGTTCAGGTCCATAGGGTTTTCCTGGCTTCGGGCAGCGGGATGTCCTATTTGCCCGATGCTCTCCGTTTCAGAGCGGACGTGATGGTGACAGGGGACGTTCGTTACCACGCTGCTCGGGAGGCTGTGGAAATGGGAATGCCTGTGATCGACGCCGGGCATTACGGGCTTGAAAAAGCTGCGGTCGGGCTTCTGCACGGGAGATTCCGGGAGGAGTTCTTGTCCCTCGATCTGAAGGTCTCCTGCGTGCCGTGCGCCGTGGAAGACGAACCGTATCAGTTGTTACTGTAACCCTCAGAGGAGGAACAGACCTTGAAACAGCAATTGCAGCTTCTTGCAAGACTTCAGGAAATAGATCTCCATATCGACCGCCACGAAGGCAACCTCGCGCGCCTGCCGCTGGAAGTGCAGGAGATCGCGAGGAGCTTGGTGGTTCTTCGTCGGGAAATGGGCGAGGCCCGAGAAAAGTTGGCGGCGACGGAAAAGGACCTTAGGCGCAAGGAACAGGATATGGCGGTGGAACAGGAAAAGATAAAGAGATCGGAACGGCGACTGCTGGCCATCAAGAACCAGAAGGAGTACAACGCGCTCTCGCGCGAAATCAAATTGGGCAAGAAACTCGTCGGTGACCTGGAAGAAGTAATCTTGACGGCCATGACCGAAATGGACAATCTCAACAAATTCTTGGAAAGGAGGGAAGGCGAGTACGCTGCGAGCGAAGAGAGCCTCAACGAGAAAAAGGCCGAAGCCGAGCGAACGTCTAAGGACGCGGAAGAAGCGCTGAGTTCTCTAAAGCGTGAGAGGGTCGCATTGGTCCATGATATCGACGACCACGTGATGAAGAGGTACACCACGATCAAGAGAGCCCGTGGAAATGCTGTTGCAGAGATGGCTAACGGATCGTGCTCCGGATGCAATATGGCGGTGCCGCCCCAGATGACGATCCAAGTGCTCAAACAGGAAGAATGCCTGGAATGCCCCAATTGCCACCGAATTCTCTACGTGCGGCCGGAAAATGTGCCTGAACTAAACAGGCTTCAAGCGTAAGCTCAACCAGGTTTGCGGCCTTTTCATCTTGCGTTCCATTGCCGGTGACGGATGAGGTTCGGGGGAAGGACTACATGTATTCACACGATCTTTTTTCGGGGATCAGCCCCGAAGATATCAGGCGTATCGTTCGAATAGAGCACTCAGATCCGCACAGCGTCCTGGGGGCTCATCCTGCGACGATAGATGGACTGCAGGGGATGATCATTCGGGCATTTCATCCGGACGCGGTCAAGGCCGAATGCCTTTTAGAGGACCAACCGATACCGATGGAAATGCCCGGGCCGTCGGGGCTTTTCTGTTGCTTTGCGCCTGGCGCTAAGCCGCCGCTCGCATACCGGATCTCGTTCGAATTCAGGAACCGGGATGGATGGGTCACCGAGGGTCCGTACCGTTTCTTGCCGACTCTGGGAGATCTGGACCTGCACTTTGTGGGCGAAGGAAAGCATTATCAGCTTTACGAGAAACTCGGGGCGCATCCACAAGAGATTAACGGCGTAAAGGGCGTGTCCTTCGCAGTATGGGCCCCAGCGGCGAAACGAGTGAGCCTGATCGGTGAGTTCAACGATTGGGACGGCCGTCTGTATCCTATGAGGAGCATGGGGAGTTCAGGCATATGGGAACTCTTTGTTCCCGGGCTCGAACCGGGGCAGCTCTATAAGTACGAGATCAAGACCCAGAAGGGCGAACTCCGGATCAAGACCGATCCTTTCGGATTCGCAATGGAATTAAGACCCGCGACCGCGTCGCGGGTGTGGGACCTGGATGCTTACCAGTGGTCTGACCGGGAATGGCTGGAAGGGCGAAAGCATCGCAACGCGTACAGCAGCCCTATGACCATTTACGAAGTTCACCTGGGATCATGGCTTCGCTTCCCGAACGAAGGCAATCGTTGGGCAACGTATCGGGAGATCGCGCCAGCGCTTGCGGAACACGTCAGAGCATACGGTTTCACGCACGTTGAGTTCATGCCGGTGATGGAGCACCCCTTTGACGCGTCTTGGGGTTACCAGGTGACCGGGTACTTTGCCCCTACAAGCCGTTTCGGAACGCCGCACGATTTCATGTATCTCGTGGACACCCTGCATCAAAACGGTATTGGGGTGATCCTGGATTGGGTTCCGGCTCATTTCCCCAAGGATGATTTCAGCCTCCGCCTCTTTGACGGCACCGCGCTCTATGAACATGCGGATCCGCGGCAAGCTGAGCACAAGGATTGGGGAACGCTGATCTTCAACTATGGGCGCAACGAAGTGAAGAATTTTCTGGTCAGCAATGCCCTTTTTTGGCTCGACAAATACCATGTGGATGGCTTGCGCGTGGATGCGGTCGCGTCAATGCTCTATCTGGATTACAGCAAGAATGAAGGGGAATGGGTCCCAAATCGCTTCGGCGGGAACGAGAACTTGGAGGCGATCGAATTCTTGAAGGAATTCAATGAAGTGGTTTATCGACACTACCCCGGTTGCTTCACCGTCGCAGAGGAATCGACCGCGTGGACCGGCGTGACCACGCCCACCCATCTGGGCGGACTCGGGTTCGGTTTCAAGTGGGACATGGGATGGATGCACGACACGCTCCAGTATTTCTCCAAAGAGTCCATACACCGGAGCTTTCACCACAATGACCTGACCTTCTCCATGATGTACGCATACAGTGAGAACTTTATTCTTCCACTTTCTCACGATGAAGTGGTGTACGGGAAAGGCTCGCTTTTGAGAAAGATTCCGGGGGATGACTGGCAGAAGTTCGCGAACCTCCGGCTCCTATTGGCTTATATGTATACGCACCCCGGAAAAAAGCTCCTGATTGCCGGTTCGGAACTGGGAACCTGGAACGAATGGAGTCACGAATCGTCCTTGGAACGAGATCTGCTCCAATATCCGGTCCACAACCAGATTTCCAAATTCGTGACGGATCTGGGCAAGCTGTACCTTTCCGACAGCGCGCTCTGGAAATGGGACCAAAAGCCGAAAGGTTTCTCATGGATCGATTGCAACGATCACTTGAGCAGCGTGATTTCGTTCTTGCGTTGGGGGCCTGACGGCTTTCTTGTCTGTCTCTTCAATTTCACCCCCGTGGTTCGTCACAACTATCGCGTCGGTGTCCCGGAACCGGGCGAATACGATGAAATTGTGAATTCCGACTCACGACACTACGGAGGGAGCGATGTGGGCAACGATGGCTTGATTCACACTGAGACGATTCCCCACCACGGTCGCGAGCAGTCGCTGAATCTGACGTTGCCTCCCTTGGGATGCTTGATCCTCCGCAAGAAGTAACCCGATCCGGCTCTCTCGCGTATCGGGCGCCTCACCACACCCTTCAAACTCCATTCTTTGACCATCACTCAAGAACTGCCCTAGAACATGTTGCAATCTCTGCCCATTCTTTGATATAATTACTTATCATCTCATGTATACCTTGGAGTTTATTGATCATGCAATTCTTGCGTGCGCTGGGGTATGTTTTTGTCTCCGGAGCCCTGTTGGTTGTGGTTTGCCTGCTGGCGGCCGTGCCCGCGCAAGCTCAACCTTGTTTCGACATTCGGAAAGACGGGTTTTCGATTTCCAATGAGCCGGGCTACTGCTTTGCGATCACTGCGTTCGCGCGGTGGTACTACCTGACCAACCAGGATCGTCCCGCGTTGCGAACCGCGCTCAACAAAGGCGCGCAATTGAGCATTGCCAAGGAATTGCAGAGCTACTACAGCAAGAACCTGATTCGGGTTCAGGCTGAATACTGCAACCGGAACTCTTCCGATCCGAGCGAATCGTTTCGGCGGTTCGTGACCGGTCTCCTCATGGGGGAACCCAGAATCGTGCTGTTAATGACCAGGAACCAACAGCGTGTCGTGCTCCACGCAGTTCTCGCGTACGACTGGATCCCAGGCCAAAACCTGCTGAAGATCTATGACCCGAATTACAACAGCCAGGAGAAGATCCTCGACTTGGAAGAGGGACGCTATACCTCCTTAGACATCACGTACGATGCGATCTGCTTTCCGGAAGTCCTGGACAACAATCCGGCCCTTATACAAAAAATGCAGGCCCTGTACCGGCAACATGTGGGCCAGGAGAAACGTCACGCCACCGGCCCTGTAACCCTTCCGACCACGCGCTGACGGGAACAAGCAGCTCCCACGATTCTCGCGCCGACTGCTATAGCTCCCCATACGTAGGCCCGGTCAGGGGTTATTCTTGCCGAAAACGTTTTCAGGAACGTTCTTTCAAGAAACCGTATGGCTACCGCGGGGGCAGGGCGCCGGGCCGGGAGTCACCTGAGCGAAAGTCTGACGGCCTTGCTTCATCCGAAGCGAAGGAGATTACCAGCCTACAGACCCCCATACGATACTTGTTTGAACGCGAACTTATGCTAGAAGGTGAAGCCTACACCCGCTGTGAGTGCGAACACGCTCTGGAACCACTCATTGTTCAAACGTTGATGATCTTCCTGGTACTGTGCCGTTCGATTTGACCCACTCACGGTGAGCACGAGATCCGGGATAACCTCCCAGAGCGCGGTGAACCGGCCCGTCGCGAGGCCCCCTCTGGTAATCATATGCATACCTTCGAGCTGAAGGCTCAACTCAGCCCCCAGAGGAAAAAAGTACTTCGCTTCCAGCCCGAGGACCGGGAAGACCCCATCAAGCGCTCGAGTGTTCGAGTACGTTCCCTCCTCCTTGGTCATCCCGTTCACGGTGAGGGCGTTAGCCACGTAATGAGCCCCGATCCTGGGCACAATAGCCCATCCGTGAAGGTCAACCACACGGTAGCCGTAGGTGAGGCGAGCCCAGTCCATGTCGAGCCGCGTTTCGACGGTTTCGCCCGCCACATAGGTCTTATTGTGGAATCGAAAGGTCTTGGTAAGGTTCTTCAAGCCCGTGAGCGAATAAGAGAGATATTCCGCATCCAGAAAATGCCTCTCCACGATGCGCCCGCACAGGAAGACGGACGCGCCCTCCGTCGCGCCGACCCCCAGGTCGTCCAGTCCGACGCGGGATCCCGAGCCGGGCCTTCCTCCGGCCGGTATCAGAAAATCGCCCATTGGCCACAGATAGCTGAATTCCATGCCGAGCACGAATCGAGCATATGGGCTCAATTGGAAGGATTCCGCGGCCGAGACTCGTTCCCCCACCCCCAGACAGATCCAGAGGAGCCCCACGACGCTCAGAAAGACACGGAGGCGAGCATGCATCCGGTTTTTCACCCCTGTGCGGCAGACATGTGGTATGGATTGACTTTCATACGGTGGAAGGTGCGCCACTGCCCGGTCCGGCAGGGTCCATGCGAATCGCCGTCTAGAGGCCAATCAGAGCCTGCCGGGCACGCATCACGCTCCGACCGGTGGGCTGCCCTGCGCCAAGCTCTACTATTGGCCGGGAGGAAAAGCAAGCGCAAAGAACCGCAAGATCAGTCCATTTCACGCCGCGCTCATCAACTGCTTCTAGGGCCTCTTCGGGCGACTGTTGAACCAGTCCACAATTTCTCTCAGCTCAGCCAATTCCCGACCCGAAAATTTCTGCAAAAGGCTCAGGAGCTGCTGTGCAAGCCAAAACTTCTCTTCAGGCTGGGCTGACTCCGCGGCTTCGAGGTACTCGCGTAGAAGGCCGATTATCACCCGAAGCTGGTCCAAGACCGAATCCGCCACCACCGAATCAAGTTTTCGCTGCCTTATGTCGAGAATGCTTACCACTTTCGACAGGTCCGCCGCCGGGTCCACCCACGCGGGAACTCCGGATTTCATAATGGCCTGCGCAGATTCGGCGCAGATCGTTTGAGCCCGTTGGAGTTCTTGAACGTCAAGGGTGGGATAGATCTCCCTGAGTTGCACGCCGGTTCTCACGTCGTACAGCTCCGCCCCGCGCACATCAGCCGATTGGAAGGCTTTTTTCGGGAGGCGGACCAGGATGGAGCTGTCTCTTATCAGGAAATGGTCAAAATGTTCGCCTGTGGCCATGAAACCACTATAGCACGACGCTCGCGAACAACCCCTTTGATTTTCAAGAAAAACTGCGTCGCCGTGAGCAAAAGGCCTGCGAGCTCTGGGAAGCCCCGGAAGAACCGGAACATGAAAGGCGAATGATGAAGCAATCCCCTCTACCGCTCTTTGAGATCCCACTCTGAGAGCACGGATTTCAATCGATCCACGAATACCGGCTCATACTGCGGGTCGTTTCTTATCTTGCCGAACTGCTCCCACAACTCCGGAGGCAGGATGGAGGAATCGTAATCAACGGTCGCTGTTCCCCGGAGAACGCTCACCGACAAACCCTTCAACCCGGGAATGCGAATCGCCCTCCCTTGCAGATTCACCCCGTGGAACAGGAAAGCGAGTTTGGGAAGGTCCAACAGAGAGATCTTGAGGGTGACTCGGTCTGGCGTGTGGTCAAGCAGGTCCACAATATGGGCCGCCCTGAGAACGATTTTCACAATCTCTTCGATATTGAGTGACTCGAGTGGCGCATTCATGGCGCTTTTTCCGCGGGTGACATCGATCTCTTCAGCGGGATGTGGCAAGTCCCGCGTTCTGCGCGGACGAACCGCATCGTTGGAGGATTTTTCTCCACGAGGCGGTTGCCTTTGGTCACCGCATCCTGCGCTCTGCGCGCTTCCGAATGAGATTCAACGAGCGCTTCTTTCGCAGCTTATCACGGAAGACACCGGGTCAGGAAGTGAAGAGAGGGGGGGCGAAGAGCGATTTGAAGCCGCGCGCCCGCGATCTGGTTGATGGAGGAAAAAATAAGCCCGGACGCGCCGGGCATAATTGGGTATGATTGTTCTGTCGTGTTGAATAATATGCCATTATTATGCCTTGTTGTCAAGATATATACAGAAAATAGTTTCATAAATAGTTATATCATAGTGTAATATCAGGTTGTTTCTTGACGTCCGGCGCGAGGCCCCGGCGACTCTTCTTAACGACGCGCCGCAACCTGAAGGGAAACCCGCGGCGCCATCGAGCGCGCTCCAACGAGGAAAAACTCGATCCGACCCGCTTCAGTCGCGCGAAGCGTGGACGGATTTCCTTGAAAAATATGTGGCCGATGCCTTCAGTGAAAGTGAAGGCATGGTTATATTTTGCACAGAAGGGAACCATGTCCTCAAGAGACGGTAGGCTGATAGTTGTCGTTTGCGGAAGCGTTTTGGATATTGGTTTCATTGGGGCAATTCGTGCAAAGGTCGCCGAGTTGACAACGAGTCGGATCGATCGTAGGGCTGTAATTCATCAAGCCATCCTGTGGGGCGCATGAACTGCGCTCAGGCGCCTTTCAGTGGAGCTGTTGAGCGAAAGAGCGCCGGGAATAGGCCATCTTAAGTGTTAGGTTTTATACCGAGTGTGACATCCTTCCCGCGAGGGAGCGCTCCGAGAAAGGGTAGGCGGGCATGAAAAGAAATCGGGTAATGTTCGCGATGGCGCTGGGCGTTATTTTTGGGGCCTGCGCGTCTGCTTGCGCAGCCGTTTCAACAGAACTCATGGAAGCAGCGGTGAGTGGGGACACGACAAAGCTGCAAGCGATCATTTCCGCGGGAGCTCAAGTGAATGACTCGGATAAGGGAGGCCTCACGCCGCTCATGGTGGCAGCGTTCTACGGCCGCTCCGAGGCGGTAAAGCTGCTGCTTGCCAACGGCGCGAACGCGCAGGCCGTGGACGACGATGGAGAGACTGCGCTGATCAAAGCTGCGGCTGCGGGGCATTCCGATCTGGTGGCGCTTCTGGTTGATCGTGGGGCGGACGTGAATGGCGCGGAGAAGCGAGGGATAACCGCGTTGATGATAGCCGCGTTCAATGGGCAATCTGCCACGGTCAGAGTCCTCCTCGATAAAGGGGCCGGTGTGAACTCAGTGGACGCGGACGGAGAGAAGGCGGCTCTAAAGGCGGCCGCCGCTGGCCACGAGGAAATCCTCCGCATATTAGCGGAACGAGGAGCGGATCTGGCTGGGGGGCAAAAGGCCGGGATAACTTCGCTCATGGCGGCCGCTTTTCATGGACACGAAGGAGTGGTGAAACTCTTGCTGGATCGCAAAGTAGGCGTGAACGCCGGCGACGGGGGTGGCGAGACAGCCCTTATGAAGGCCGCGGCCCGAGGGCATCACGGCGTCGCGCGCATCCTTCTGGACGCGGGCGCCGATGCCAACGCTCCTGAGAAGAGGGGTGTTCGGCCGTTGATGATAGCAGCTTTCAATGGCCACACCGAGACTGCGCGGTTGCTCCTCAAGGGAGGCGCTACTGTGAACGCGGAGGATGCCAGTGGCGAGACAGCTCTCCTGAAAGCCGCGTCTCAGGGTCGTCTGGAAACGGTTGAGCTGCTAGTGCGCCGGGGGGCCGTGGTGGATGCGGCTGAAAAGCAGGGCATCACACCCTTGATGGTCGCGGCGGCGGGAGGTCACCTGGAGGTAATCGGATTTCTCTTGGATCACGGGGCGTCTGTCAACGCCAGGTCAAAGCAAAGGGTGACCGCGCTGGATGTCGCCTCCCGGAAAGGACAGGAGAAGGTGGTGGAATTCCTAAGGAGCCGCGGAGCGCAGTGACTATTGTCCGTAATATGTCATCATCAATTGAGATGAGACACGGCAGGACAACGCTCCAAGGGTTGCGCGGTCCGCGTTAATAGTGGATACTAAGGCGGCTTGGTGAAGGTCTTGTAGGGGAAACGAGCGCCTACCCCGAAAAAGGGTAGCCAATGAGCAAATAAATGTCACAGAAACATAGACCGAAATCGGACCTCCTCCAAGAGAAGGAGACACCACGGGAAGTGGAGCCCGCGTTGGATTCCGTTCTGGCGGAGGAGACGACCGACAAGCTCATATGCAGTCTCGCCCGCGCTGATAGCAGCGCAGCCTGCGCCAGGGAGCTTGGGAAATTGTTTCGGGCTATTCCTGTCCCCGTGTTGCTCGTCGACGAGCGCCTCAAAGTCGTTTTCTTGAATGATGCCGGGAAAGGGCTGGGAAAGCAGTACAAGTCCGTTCAGGGTCGGCCTTTTTCCGACCTTGTTCCGAATGCCTCCGCGGCCCGGCAGGTGGCGGCGTTGATGATGGACGTTTTCGAAAGCGCGAGACCTCGCGTGATCAAAGCCGTAATGGCCGCGGGGAGACGAGCGATCTGGGCGAGGATGCATGTTCAAGGCTTCGCGTTAGGCGCGGCGAAGTTCCTCATCGTTTTGCTGGATGATGTGACCTCTGAAAAGCGCAAGCTCCTGTTCACCCAAAGGCGTCAGGAGGAGCTGGAGCAGGAGGTTGATACCCGCAGAAGGGCCGAAGAAGCGATCCGCAGCAGCGAAGAGAAATACCGCTCACTGCTTGCAAACGCTCCCGTGGGTATCATGGCTGTCGATCGGGAAGGAAATATTATTGACGTGAATCCGAAATTGCTGGAGGTGCTTGGGTCGCCGTCTGAGGAAAGCACAAAATCAATCAATATGTTGACCTTTCCTCTCCTCGTCGAAGCGGGAATTTCTCAGATATTCAGACGCAGTATGGAAGAGGGCTCAACACTCACCCTGGAGGCCCCCTATACGAGCAAATGGGGAAAGTCGTGCTACCTCCACGTGCTGGTTACCCCCATGAGACTCCCCACAGGAGAAGTAGCCGGATGCCAGGCGGTCGTGGAGGACATAACGGACCGCAAGAAGGCTGAAGAAGCGCTCCGCGAGTCGGAAGAAAAGTACCGCCTTGTGGTGCAAAACGCGAACGAGGCTATTCTGATTGCGCAGGACGGGATGATTAAATTCATCAATGACAAGGGCCTGGAGATTACGGGGTATACACAGGAGGAGATGGTGACCAGGCCTTTCCTGGAGTTCATCCATGCGGACGACAGGGAATTGGTCACCGAACGCCACAAGAAAAGGATGCTCGGAGAGCCGGTTCCGCATGTCTATCCCTTCCGGATAGTTGACAAGTGGGGATACGTGAAATGGATGGAAATAAACGCGGTTCTCGTCACCTGGGAAGGCCGGCCGGCTACACTGAATTTCCTCCAGGATGTAACCGCGAGGCGGCGGCTGGAAGAAGAGTTGGCGCGAGTGGAGAAACTCGAATCACTAGGCATTCTGGCGGGAGGGATCGCGCACGACTTTAACAACATCCTGACCGCCATTATGGGAAACATCACCCTGGCGCGGATGGTCTCCACCAATCCTGGGAAGATGACCGCGCGGCTCATGGACGCGGAGAACGCCTGTGCGCGTGCCCAGAGCCTGACTCAGCAGCTTCTCACGTTTTCTCGAGGCGGCGCCCCAATCAAAAAGATCATGAGTCTTGGCAACCTGATAAAGGATTCGTGCGCTTTTGCGCTCAGGGGCTCCAACGTCTCCTGCGAAGTTTCCTGGGACGACGATCTGTGCCTCGTCGAAGCGGACGAGGGACAACTCAGCCAGGTCATCAACAACCTCCTTATCAATGCGACTCAGGCGATGCCGGAAGGCGGAGTGGTCCACGTTCGCTCCCAAAACGTGGTCATCAGCTCCGATCCGGCCGTTCCGCTCAAGGCCGGCAACTATGTCGAACTAATCATCAAGGATCACGGTGTTGGTATCCCCGCGCACATTCTTCCCCGGGTATTCGATCCCTATTTCACCACGAAGAGAGAAGGAAGCGGTCTTGGCCTGGCCACAGCGTTCTCAATCGTCAAGAATCACGAAGGACTGATCACGGTGGAATCGGAGGTCGGCGTGGGGACCTCCTTTCACGTATACCTACCCGCTACGGAGCATGACGTCCCTGCTGAAAATGGCCGACGGGCAGAGGCCATCGAAGGTTCCGGCAGGGTGTTGATTATGGATGACGAGGAATCGATCCGTGACTTGGCGCGGAGCGCCCTCTCCGAGCTGGGATACGAGGTTGAGGTGGCTCGGGACGGCGAAGAGGCCGTAGATCTCTATCGGAAGGCCAGGGAGTCTCCTCGGCCTTTTGACGCCACCATTCTCGACTTGACGATTCCGGGAGGCATGGGGGGCAAAGAAACCGTTCAAAAAATCCGAGACGTAGATCCGCAGGCGATAGTGATTGTTTCAAGCGGCTATTCCATGGACCCGGTCATGGGCAACTACCGAAAATACGGTTTTGACGGAGTGGTGGCCAAGCCATATACCCTTTCCGAGCTTTCTTTCACCCTCCATCGATTGATAAGCCAGAGACGCGGATCGCACGGATAAAGCGATTGCATGAACTCCCATCCGGTTCGCAGGGTCAGGCTTTTCGCGACAACGGCGGAAAAGGCCCATGTCATGGCCTGTTCGCACTCACCATTTCGTGGTTAATGGGACTGTGGCCTTGGCATTCATCACAATCTTAGACGCCGTTCGGCTTGAGAATTCCATGGCTGAGGGTGAACAGCTTGTCGGTGGTCTTTTCCAGAAACGATCGGTCGTGGGAAATGACCAGTTGAGCAATCCTTGAATTCCTGAGCACCTCGACCAGCCTTTCCACTGTTTCCTCATCGAGCCCAGCGGTAGGTTCGTCCAGAATCAAGACTTCAGGGTCCATAGCCAGCACTGTGGCGAGTGCGACAAGGCGTTTCTCGCCGCCGGAAAGCTGGTGGGTGAACCGTTCCTCGAAGCCCAATAAACCCAGATCGCCAAGCGTGGAAGAGACAATTTGCCGCACTTCTCGCAGGCTCTTCCCCTGATTGAGCGGTCCGAAGGCCACGTCCTCAAGCACCGTGGGGCAAAAAAGCTGGTCGTCCGCATCCTGAAACAAGAAGCCTATTCGCCCTCGAATGTCGACGAAATCGGATTCCGTTGCTCTTACCTTCCCAAATATCTCGATCCGGCCCGACTGTGAGGCCAGCAGCCCCATCACAATTCTACACAAGGTGGTCTTGCCCGATCCGTTCGGCCCTGCCAGGCCGATGCGATCCCCCGGTCGGACGCTCAGATTGACCTGGGCCAGCACAGGGTGGGAATTATAGGAAAAAGAGACGTTTCGTAAGTCTATCATGAGAGCGCCAGGAGACTGGAGGACAGCAGCAGGCTTGCCGCAGTTACCAGATAGTCGGTCTGTCGCATGTTGTAATGGTGAAGGATGTAGAATTTGCCCTTGAACCCACGGCACCTCATGGCTTCCATGATTCGCAGGGACCGATCAAAGCTCCTCACCAAGAGCATACCGACCAGGTAGGCATAGGCTCGGTACGTGTGCAGATCGGTTCGAGGCCGAAACGCCCTGATCTTCATAGCGTCAATTAGCCGGTGATACTCCTCATGAATCACGTGGACGTAACGAAAACAAAAAAAGAAAATATGGACGAGTTTCTCCGGCGCGCCCATGTGACTGAGCGCATGCGCCAAATGAAAAACAGGAGAAGTGCCAAGAAGCGCCATGAGAGTCAGCACAATCACGTTGGACTTCAAACCGATCAGCGCGGCGTGCCGAAGGCCCTGTTCGTGAATATGCAGCGGACCGATGGTCCAAAGGACCTGACCGGAATAAGTAAACGGAAGAGACACCCCGAGGAGCAATACAAACCCATTTACGATGAGCAATCGTCGGAACACCGCCCTCAAGTTCATGCGCGCCAACAGGGCCAGCGTGACGGGGATCGTGATCGCGGCGGCAGTGACTGCGAGGGACGTGTTCAAGGCCACCGCGGTGGAGAAAGCAGCCGCCGCTATTATCTTGGCTCTCGGATCAAGCTGATGAATGATCGAATCACCGAGCGCAAATTCTTCCACATGAGACATCCGGAGTTCCTCGCTACCCGCTTCGCCGGCGGCTCATGAAATACGCGGCCACTCCCACGAGCCCGAAAATCCAGCCGATACCGCCGATGACTTCCCTCAGCCCGGGCCCACCCCGGTTCTGCTCCATGAGCAAACTCTGCTGTTGCCGGAGCATTTGGAGGACCGGGGCCATCTTCTCGTCCAGGGCTTGATTCACAAGCATGGCCACCTGTTGGGGGGACACCGGCGACGTTCTTTCTGAGACATCAAGGGAAGTCTGCTCTGAAGTGGCCTGAGCCGCAGTAGTCCCTGAGGTCTCCTGCCTTGGGCCGCCGGTTGAGGCGGCACGATCCATGGCCTTAAGGGTGTATTCGCCTTTATGCCCCTGGCCCGCGTCGAGAATCACCTTCAGGTCACCCCGGGCAAAAGCCGCCTCGGTGAGTTTGAGCACGTAGACCCCTTTGTCGTCGGTCTTGCCTTCGCCGATCTTGTTCCCGTGGGCGTCATGGACCGCGACGGCGCAGTTAGCGGCTCTCACTTTGCGACCGAAGTAGCCTTCCACCACGATCCGATCGCCGTCAATGTAGGCGAAAACATTGACCGTGTGCGCCCACGATTGACGCGGACCCCAACACAAGACCATTGCAGCCGTCAGGCCGACCAAGAGGAAAACTTTCCTGAAAAGGCAAAACCCTTGACCGGTCGCCCTGTCTGGTCGCCGCGACGCGAGCCGGGCAAGGCGACCGCCAGGTGGGCGTTCGCGTTTCCGGAGAGCATCAGCACACATCTGCTGGAATAGGTGGCACGTCATAGCCCCATATTATAAAAAAATGGCACGAAAAACAAGGCCGCTTGTCGCACCGCGTTTTGATTGACAAGCTCTCTGCAGAGTGAAAAACTCGCATCGAGCATCAAGCCGGTCTGGCAGACAAGGAGCCATGAGATGTCGGTGGTGAAAATTATCGAGCTGGTCGGCGAATCGGCCAACGGGTGGGAAGACGCCATGAAACAAGTGATCACTGAAGCGCAGAAGACGCTGCGCGGCATTACTCGAATCGGCGTCGTGGAACAGGATGTGAGACTGATCAATGACAAGATCGATGTTTGGAGGGTACGGGCTCAGGTCTCTTTCAGAGTGGAGCGGTAATCGTTCTCCGATCCCAGGGTTGGGCCGGTGTGCGCAACCGTCGGTGACCCCGGAGGCGGGCCGTCATCTCAGGGGAACTCATCGAGGAAGGCATCGGCTGCGCCGACGAGGTATTTTTCCCGCCCGATGTGAAAATGGTCGTCACCTTCGATGGTGATCCCTTTCTTAGGTTCGGGGATCTCGTCCACAAGGGCCGTGAATTGGGTGACAGGGCAGATGAAATCTCGGTCACCGGCCACGAGGAGTTTCGGGCGAGTCTCTTTGCGAAGAAACGTGACATCGTAAGCGTCCAGCGGTGG
>Ga0194113_10000421_pt1 | contig 55035 bp, 50 predicted proteins | sample TA2MahC200mmetaG_FD_146193 | JGI IMG/M metagenome (GOLD analysis project Ga0194113, IMG submission 146193) | Freshwater microbial communities from Lake Tanganyika, Tanzania - TA2015017 Mahale Deep Cast 200m | ecosystem: Environmental > Aquatic > Freshwater > Lake | place: Tanzania: Lake...
AGGGGGGATTTCTCAGGTTTTTCTCTCGTTCAAATCCCCCTCAATCCCCCTTTACCAAAGGGGGAAGCCATTTTCATCTCTTAAGTTGATGCGCATGCGGAGTGCAAAAATCCCCCCTCTCCCCCCTTTACGAAAGGGGGGTAAGGGGGGGATTTCGTAATCTGAAACCCTATACGAATTTACGAAACGAACCACTCCTTAATGAAAAAACCAGGTTCCTTAGAGAAGCCTGGTTTCTAAACAAACACTTCGGAAGTCTCTATACGCTTGGTGTGCATTAAAACACAAAAACCCCGTAGGATGGGCACCGCCCATCAAAAGCTGCTCTCAATCTTATCACGCTTCACGCATCACGTTTCACGTTTCACTCTTCCTCCAAACCCCGTCCCGTCAATTCGATAAAGACATCCTCCAAACTCACCTTACCTTCTGTTTTCGACACTAACTTTTTTAGTTCTTCTGAGGTCCCTTCAGCGATAAACTTACCATTTTCAATGATTGCAATCCTATCGCAAAGTTTATCCGCTTCCTCCATATCGTGGGTCGTTAAAAGGACGGTGGTGTTGTGTATACGGCTGATTTCATCAACGAAATTTTGCACGTCGCGTTTTGATTTTGGGTCAAGCCCAGTTGTCGGCTCATCTAATAATAACAAAACTGGTGAAGTCAGCAAAGCTCTGGTTACAGCAACCTTTTGTTGCATCCCCCTTGATAAGTCTTCCATTGACTCATTCATCCTATTTGTGTCAAAGCCCAATTTATTGAGAATTTTTTCCGCCTTCAGCTTAGCTTCTTTTATAGGAATTCCGTATAGGCGGGCGGCATAAATCAGATTTTCCTGAGATGAAAGATGCTTAAAGAAAGCTGCATCTACCGATACCCGATTAATCATCTGTTGTACCTTGAAGTGGTCCTTTACAACGTCGAAACCGAACACCTTTATGGAACCAGAATCGGGAAGCAAAAGCGTTGAGATTAAACGAATCAGTGTAGATTTCCCCGAACCATTAGGACCTAAAATTCCATAAATTTGCCCAGGTTTTATGGTGAAACTGATGTGTTCTACCGCCTTGACAACTTCTTTTTCGCGTTTTAATGCGTGCATTAACTTTTGCCCCAGGCGGTGTTTTTTATCCCGAGGTAAACTTTTTTTTCGTTTGAAATATTTAACAACATCTGTGCAAACTAAAGCGTCCATAAAATTTTTAACTCTAATATTTTTAAAAACTTCAGAAAAATTGCGAAAGAAACCGAGTTTCTTTGAGGAACTCGGTTTCTTTTCGCTTTTAGCTCACACTAAACGTTCTGCCCCGTTCACTGCCGAACAGACATAAATCTCAGGTGTTAGATAGGTCTCTTGCGGATACCTTTCTTCGACGGCTTTTACTAATGCGTCTACCGCGTAGTCCCGAACGAGATTCACGGTACATCCGCCAAATCCTGCTCCCGTCATCCGTGCGCCTAAAACTCCCGGTACTTCCGCGGCAATTTCTACCAACAGGTCGAGTTCTTTCCCGCTCACCTCGTAGTCATCCCGCAGACTCGCGTGGGATGCCGCCATCAATTTCCCAAAGCCTTCCAGATTGCCCGATTTCAACAAGTCAACAGCCTTTCGGGTGCGTTCAATCTCGGTAATGACGTGCCGACATCGCTTCAGAACGATTTCGGACAACCCGACACCATAAGTTTCCAGCATATCCAGAGAAACATCCCGCAACGCGCGGATGTTTTGCCCTTTCGCTTCGCTCAAGGGCAGGCTTGAAGCCTTCGCTAAATGCAAAGCGCCGCTTTCGCATGCCGACCGCCGATTATTGTAGGCAGAATCCGTCAACCCCCGCGTCACTTTCGAATTACAGATTACAATGCGCATTCCGCTACCCACCCCCAACCCCCTCCCAAGAGGGGATTCCGAGGCGGGGAGGGGGACTTGTTCGTAGGACAAATCCCGACAGTCAAGAAACAAAGCATGTCCGGCTCTGGCGTTGGCTGATACAAATTGGTCCATAATTCCACAATTCACCCCGACAAAGTGATTCTCTGCCCGCTGTCCTAAAAGCGCAAGGTCAGGTCCAGTCATCTTGATATCGTTTAGTTCCAGTAGACTTTTCCCAACCGCCATCTCCACCGCGGCAGAACTGCTCAAACCTGCCCCAATAGGTACATTCCCGACCAGCACCGCATCGAAACCACACAGCGTGTGTTTTAGCTTCTGAAATTCATACACAACCCCTTTCGGATAATCCTGCCAGTTACCTTCCGGTTTGGGGGTTTCATCAACCGCAAAGCGTGTTACTTCATCATGGGCAATTGACCGAATGACCGCTTGATTGTCCGTCCGGCGTCGGGCGGTAAACACTACCCAACGGTCAATTGCTGCCGGAAAAACAAAACCTTCGTTGTAATCCGTGTGTTCGCCGATGAGATTTACACGCCCGGGTGCCCGCACTACAAGTTCAGGCTTTTCCCCGAAGCTTTCTTCAAACGCTTGTTGAGCCTGTTTAACAATTGAAGTCAAAGTCTCCTCCTTTGATTGATGATTGATGATTGTTGATTGTTGATTGAAAAGCTACCTCAATCATCAATCGCCAATCAACAATCTTTTTGTTTTTTTGATAATCGACTATCAAAAAAACAAGACAATCGACAATCCTTTCAACTCTGCCGCTTCATCGCATGCCGTATCTCTTCTGCCGTCTCATTTGGGTCTGACGGATTGATTAGATTGCCAAAAATATCTGCTCCAACCACGTGCTTTCTGAGTCCTGGTCCTCTCAACAGCGACGTTATGTGAACCTGCGTATGAAAACCGTAATCTACTCCATCGGTAGGAGTCTGAAGCAACGCTAACGAGTAATGGTAGGGGACACTAAACAGGTTGTCCAACCCAACCAGAATTGCTTTCAGCGCACGGGCTAAATCTTCGCGTGCCGCCGCATTAAAATTCAGCAGGCTGTCGAGGTGGGCGCGCGGCACAAGCATCACATCGTAGGGGAACTGCGCGGCGTAGGGAACATAGGCGATTACGTGTCGGCGGTCAAGCAAAATTCGCCTGCCGTCCTCCAGCTCAACAGCGTTCGCATCGCAAACAAAACACCGACCACCGGAGGCCTCCCGATACGTCCTGAACATCTCAAGCTGCGGCTTGACGATTAGGTCGGGAATCTCGCTGTAAGCATAAACCTGTCCATGCGGATGTGGCTGGGAATTTCCCATAATCGCGCCGCGGTTTTCAAAAATCAACAGATATTTAATCTCCGCTTTCTCCCCCAAGCGTTTATAAATCGCCGCCCATTCATCCACAATGCTGACAATCGTGTTGACCTCCATGGTTGACAATCGTTGCGCGTGGTTCGGACTATAATTGATTACCTCACAAACCCCTTTCGACGTCCGCGTCTTATAAGGCCCCAGTTTTCCCTGGGTCTGATATGCCTCCATCACTAACGTGGCAAAATCATTCGGAAAAGACCAAACCCCGGTATACTGCGGGTTCACCGCCCCGTTAGCTCGCGCATTCCCCGGGCAAAGATAACAATTGGGGTGATATGTAACCTGTTCTGCGGCTTCCATCTTCTGTGTCTCCCCAAGCCAGGGACGACTCCTGCGATGCGCCGCAATATTCACCCAGCGGCCCCAGAAGGGGTTAAACCGTTCTTCCTGCGCCACACGGTATCCCTCGGGGTTCAACCGATGCCAGTGCCAGGCAGAGGCGATAATCTCTTCAAGCGCTTCTGCTGCCTTCCACCCCAGTGCTGCCTTGATGCGTCTGGAGTCCGCAATCAGTATCGCCGGGTCTCCACTACGTCTTGGCCCTGTAGTCTGAGGAATCTCGTGTCCCGTCACTCGCCTCGCGGTTTCGATTATTTCCCGCACACTGAACCCGTTGCCTGTGCCTAAGTTGAACGTTTGGCTTTCGCCTCCTCGCAACAGATAATCCAGACACAAAACGTGTGCGTCAGCAAGTTCCTGGACCGAGATATAATCCCGTACCGCCGTCCCATCAGGTGTAGCGTAATCATCACCCAAAACAGTAATCTGCTCCCGCTTCCCCAGCGCCACCTGCAGCACAACTGGAATCAAGTGAGTTTCGGGACGATGGTCTTCCCCAATCAACCGGGAAAGGTCTGCTCCAGCCGCGTTAAAATACCGCAGGGCAACATATCTGGATTGATGATTGTTGATTGATGATTGATGATTGAAAAGATTTCCTGATTGCTTCGTTCCTCGCAACCAATCAACAATCGACAATCGACAATCCAAATATTGATTGGGTGGGGTGAGGTCAGCGCGCTTAGCAAGAATCAACTCATCCATCATTTTCGTGATGCCGTAAACATTAGTCGGAATTCTCAACAACGCCTCATCTTCCGCCGTAAGCGCAAACTTAGATTCCTTGGCAGCCACCTCCTCTGCGTACCACCTCAGTATTATCTCAAAATCCACGGCGGCTGGCATCAACTGGCTTTGCGGAAAAGTCTCGTTCGCCACGCACATTCCTTGATACGTCTCTACCAACGGTATATCCTTATCAGCCGGATTGCCGTAGGTAGCTGCGGTCGAAGACTTCACAATCGGAATGTCATTTGATGCCACTACCAGGTTCCGAAACGCCAGGACATTGTTATCAAAATACAATCTGGGCTTTTCCTGAGATTCTCCAACCAAACTTTTAGCGGCAAAATCGATAATGCCTAAAATCTCATGTCGGTTAAAGACGCCGTAGAGAGCATCCGTATCCAGCAGATTCACCGCTTCAAAACAGAATAGTTCAGGGCCATACACCCGCTGGAACAACGACATAACCTCCTGGTGACCCGTAGAAAGGTTATCCAGTACAACCACTCGCCGCCCGTATTCTAACAGTCTGCGAACTGTATGGCTGCCAATATACCCGGCCCCACCGGTGATTAAAATTGTATCTTTCATTCTACACCTTCACACTTTATACTGATTTTAGCTTGCAATTTCGTTTTGCGTGAAACGTGAAACGTGTTTTGTGTTGCGTGTTTCGTGTTCCATGATGCAACACGCAATACGCAACACGCAATACGCAACTGTTTTATGTATAGAAAAAGCAAACCTAAACCAGTATTAGCCAATAGTCGCCTCAAGCACTCTCAGAAAATTTCCACCAAGAACCTTGGTAATCTCTTCATCGCTCATGCCGCGTTTAACCATGCCCTCAGTCAATCGTGGAAGTTGAGATACCTCTGGGATTACAGGCACATCGGACATGCCGTCATAATCAGAGCCGATGCCGACATGGTCGATTCCCACTAAATCGGCGACGTATTCGATGTGGTCCAATAATCGTTCTAAGGTCGGATTAGATTGGTCAACAAATCCTGGGACGAAAGCGATGCCCATCATCCCGCCAGAAACTGCTATGGCTCTAATCTGGTCATCGGTTAAATTGCGCGAATGTGGACTTAGGGCATAAACACCGCCGTGGGTTGTGACTACAGGCTTAGTCGATAATTCAAGCACATCGAAGAACGCAACATCGTTGATATGGGCTACATCGACCTGAACTCCTAACCGATTCATCTCAACGACCAACCGACGGCCAAAATCCGTCAAGCCTTTTTTCGTTCGGCGTTCCTCTTCTCTATCCCTCAATTCACGATAGCCGAAAAAACTGCTATCTCCTTGAATATGATGTGGTTCAGCGCCTCCCTGTCCGTGAGTCAAGCCCACAGACCGAATGCCTAAGCGATAGTACAAGCGCAGAATATCTAAATCCCCCTTCAGCCATTTTGCATCTTCCAGAGTCATCAAAAGACCGACTTTCCCTTCGCTTTTGGCTTTTTTTATCTCTGCGACATTTTTGACCACAGTCAAAACATCAGGATGCGCTTCCACTTCGGCGTAAACTTTTTCGATTACCGACAGAGAATCTACGGCGCCCCCATCGCCGACCACAAGGAATTGTATATCCAGCCCACCTTCTTGCATCCTCGGCAGGTCGGTATTATATTGGGGGTCCCGAGTCGTGAAATTAAAAGGCAAACCTCTGGAACCTTTTAGAACGGCATTATCGTTATGCCCATCAATCATTATTGCTTGGTAATGCAATTGGCGAATACGTTCGATATCTGTTTGCGGTGTCATAATAGCCTCCTTAGTTTTTCACATAACTTGACATAAAACGTAAAAAGAACATATTACGTTTTACGTTTTACGTTTTACGTTTCACGCATCACTTATCACGTTTCATTTTTTCAATCCGTTTCGCTATTTGTTCGCGAACCTGATACAACTTATCGGGATTTTGTTCCCACTCAAACCACGTCTGGGAGATTTCACGTACTTTCGCATCGACAAACTCTCTTTCTCCTAAATCTGCCAGAATTTTGAAATATTCGTAATCTTCCATACCCTCGCGGATATTCTTCAATCTTATGGATGTTACAGGTCCGGCAAATCCAGCGTCAGCGCCGGGATAGAACAACGAGCCTTCGCTATTGTAACGCCCGCGATAGGTCAATTGGTCGAGCCATGGGTCTTTGACTTGTTCCCAGTAAACCGTCGTCCAATACAGCAATCCCGTCATTTGATACCGCCAACTCATCCACGCCGGTATGCGATAATTAAGGACAGGAAAATCCAATTCCCAAAACGGGGAGACTTCTTTGCCCTGGCAGAGCGCGGTGTAACTCCAAAGTATATCACCCGCATTTAGACGTTCATTAGCGTTGGCTTCATCATGCAATGGCCACAACGGCACCCAGATGTCAACTGGTTTACGAAGAAAACCAGTCCTCATAGCCGTAAAAATCGCCCCAAGCGGGATTTTGTGGAGTCGTTTGTTCCGTGCACAGAAATTTCAGATTCGGCTGCGCCTCATGTAACAAGTCGGCGAATAGTCTCACCCGTTCATAAGCTTCGGGGTCATTCGGTTCGTCAATCATATAGGTGTATGCCATCTCCGCCCAGCCATTAGCGTCCAGATAATTGTAAAGCTCGCGCAGATAACGCAATGCTTTTTCTTTATCTTCCTTCAATGGGTCACGGAAGGGAGAACCTGGACCGAAACGAATACGGAAGCTGTTTACGCGCATGGTCTCAATGAATTTCTTCAACTGAGCATGAGTCTCTTCTGTCGAGATAGAGCCATCGGAATTCGGTATGGGATGAAGGTAATCAGGTATCATTGGGCTGAGGCGATGTTCCGCCATCGCTTGACAATACCTCAACTCCAATTGTCGATATTCCTCTGAGCCTGGGGCTATATCATACCATCTCGCCGCCCGATGGTAACTTCCAAAATCCGCCTGCATGCTGGGCACATCAGGCAAAGCGAAATCCCAGACAGTGAGGTTGATTGGAATTGCCACGGAACGGGATTGAGCTTGTTCACTATAAGTTATAGTCAGATTACCCGTATACTCGCCCGCTACAGCCTCTTTCGGCACATACACATCGACCCAAATCGGCTGATTGATACCCCGCCATAAATCAAACGGCGCGGCGACAAAACGACAACCCCCCATACGCATCAACTTAAGGGTGAACATTTCGTGGAAAAGGGGAAAGTGGAAAGGGGAAAGTATTCCCCCACTTAGCCTCCTATGTAAGTTCCAATAGTAGTTGATAGGTATTTGGCTTTTTCTTGCGTTTGTTAAGCCGACACCCAAAAGCCAGACAACGTCCAATAACCTCCAAGGCTTCATGCAAACGCTCTTTACTGCAAGAAGCAAAAGCAACAGCCAGATGAAGCGCATGTTTCTGCACTGTTTTAGCGGCTTTGTGTAAACTGCGATTTGGAAAGCGCCAACATGTAAGTAATATCCAGTGTTGGATGAGCATAGCCAACAATTTAGCATAAACTTCACACAAAATTCTATACGGTTTGTCGCTGCGCCAGTCGTCTATTTTACCATGGCTTTTCCAGAGCTTGAACAGTAATTCGATTTGCCAACGAATCCTAAGAAGAACGAATGCTTCATCCAACGTCAAAAGCTCTTGTGGAACAGAAGTAATAAGCACAGTCCAGTTTGCCAACTTTAATTGACTTTTGCTTGGTGTTTTTCCACGACGAATAGCATCGACTCTGATTCTACGAAGTCGCTCTTTCGCCACGTTCTCTGGAACGCGAATTGCCAGCATACGACAAGGAAGACATTCTTTGACACCAAGGAGAAGCGGAATGTCCAGTTTATCTAAACAATGTGTTGAAAGCAACTCAACCAAATCCCACTTTTTACCATTTGGGTCAGATACTTGGCATTGTGAGAATATTTTAGACAACCAATACACTTCTTGTGTATTTAACAAGGAAAGATTGTCCAATGAGAAATATCCCAAATCTGCTATCCTTAGCGCTCCCTTTGGTAGCGGATTTTCTTGGAGGTAAGAACTTCGGTCAGACACTCGTCCTGCTTGAAGATAAGGACCAGCAAGAGCGCCTGTGTTCATATTCAAACGAACCTGAAGCTTTACAGATGATTGTGTGTTTATCTCACTGCTGCCGCCACAACCTTGGAAAATATCACAAAGTTTATCTGGTAAAACTACTACACTACTATCTTGAATATAAACTGAATTGAATCTCATAAGGATTGGTATTGCCACAGGATTTGAGGAAATTAAAGTGCCTACTGCTTTGGATAATGTTTCTTTTAGACATTCTGATGCTTCCAAAGTAAAGCGCTTATCCAAGCCCTGTGGACTGATTTCTATACCCAAAGAAGCTGCTGTCTGGGTCAATTCTTCTATACTAGCATCAGGCTTGCCAAGCCAACCAAAGACAACAGTTTTTACAAAGCTACTTCCAGTCAATTTTCGCTCTCGTTTAACAAAACCAGTTAAACGTCCTGCGTCATCGGCTGTAGTGGTGAGAACAGTTTGCATAGCTTCTGTTATTTGTGGTATAATATTCATAGGAAAGTTCCTTAGTTTATTAGTTTTCGTTTTTTCAATTATACCATAAGGAACTTTCCTTTTTCATCTCTTAAGTTGATGCGTATGGGCGACAAAACGACAACCCCCTAACCCCCTTTGGTAAGGAGGATGCGCTTCGGTGATGCGCTCGCCGGTGATGGGATTGATAAATGGAATCAAGGCGTCGGGATACCATCCTGGAGGGTTTTCACACCGATAACTTGGCACGCGCACATGAACATAGTGTTCCCTGAAAAGAGTTATATTCTCTTTCTCAATCCGATGGCCATTTTTTCCGACAAGGTCGGAGACTGAAACATCAACCTTCGTAAGGTTTTCATCCGCCGCGCGCAAAATTACCTGAAACGGCTCATATTCGTTCTTCGCTGCTTTGATAGCAACGGTTTGATTTCCCGTTGACAAATCATCTGGCTTAACCCGCGTCGTGCCATGAATAATCCAGTAGGTTAGGCCATCATCAACTTGGGCGGGTGATGCTCCGTAAGCCAAATGGATTACGCTTGCAATGCCAGTGAAAATGAATAATTCGTACATTTTATCCTCCTAAAATTCTAACACAACTTCCAGTATTCTGATTTTTTATAAACATTTTACCCCATACGCATCAAGTTAAGTTTTCCTAATTCCCCTCCCTTGATGGGAGAGGGGTTAGTGGAGGGTGAAAATTCCACAGAACTTGAATTTGGACTTTGATACTAAACCGTCGTATCACCCCTACCTAACCTCCCCCGTCAAGGGGGAGAAAAGGAAGGAATGCGGGATGAATCTTAAATTGATGCGCATGTGGCAGATACTAATCCTAGAAAAACAGTTGAACTGACAATAGGGATGTTCTGATAACTGCTTAATGACAGAAGATGATGGTCACCCGTGACAATATAGGTTGCACCGCCGACAATTGCACACTCTAACACTTTGTTATCGTCAGGGTCAGCAATAACAACTTTGAGAGTATTTGTAATTGTTATCAGCCGTGAGAACGAGAGAACTTCAGTGACGGCTCTCGCAGCATGGATAGCAGGCATATTCCTTTTTAATCGCAATTTCTCTTCAAACTCTGCCAATATTTCCCGACACGTGAGCGATACCATCTTACCTTCTCGTGCCAGTTGAAGACATCGGAATGGATTTCCCCTCCAACCGAAGCCAGAAAACAAAATATTGGTATCAAAAACGACAATATAGGTCATTTAGTCTTCATGCAGCAGCTTATCAACGAACGCCTCACGCTCCTCTTCGTTCATGTTGTCCCAATCGAGCCCACGTTCTACACAGAGACGACGTATTTGCTGCTCTCCTTGTGTTAGTGTTTCTTCCCACCACGCATCTCGTTCAACGCTGAGCATGTTCAACACTGCTTGCTTACCCACCGGCGGTAGTTGCTTAACCAATTCAATTACTTGCTCGAAGGTCAATTGCGGAGTTTGCATTGTTTCACCTCCAATTTTAATCTCCAGATGCAGCAGCTTCTCCAGTAATCTCTTGCCCTTTGTACTGAAGTTGATATAAGCGGTAATAAATTCCCCGTTGCTTCAGAAGTTCCCAATGGCTGCCCATTTCGCGGATTCTTCCCCTGTGCATAACAATAATTTTATCGGCGTTCTGGATAGTCGATAAGCGGTGCGCGATAATTATTGATGTTCGACCATACATCAATCTTTTTAGGGCGTCCTGGATTAACATTTCCGTTTCGGTATCGACGCTGGAGGTAGCTTCATCAAGAACCAAAATTTCCGGGTCATAAGCCAGCGCCCTGGCGAAAGCTATCAGTTGCTTCTGCCCGACTGAGAAGGTACTACCGCGTTCCTGAACTTCCGATTGATATAATTCTGGCAATTTTTTAATGAAGTAATCTGCATGCACACTCTGTGCGGCCTGAATCACATTTTGTAAACTAATATCCTGGTGTCCCAATCTGATATTGCCTTCGATAGTTCCTGAAAACAGAAACACGTCCTGTTGTACGATGCCAATCGACCTGTGCAGTTTATCGAGTTCCAGGTCTCTGATGTCCACGCCGTCGATGAGAATCTGACCTTTGCTGATTTCATAGAATCGGCAAAGCAAATTGATGATGGAAGTTTTCCCCGCTCCTGTCGCGCCGACGATAGCTACCTTCTCGCCTTCTTTAGCCTCGAACGAAATGCCTTTGATTACGTAATCCTCATCATTGTAGGCAAACCAGACATCTTTAAATTCGATATGTCCTTTGATTTTGTCGACCTTTGCAGGAACTTCAGGATTTTTTATCAACGGCTCAGTATCCAACAAAACGAAAATCCGTTCGGACGCTGCCATCGCCGCTTGCAGAATATTGTATTTTTCGGTCAGGCTTCGAATTGGCCAAAAGAAACGCGCCGAATATTGAATGAAAGCGACCAATGAACCAATGGTCATCGCGTTTTGGATTATTTTTCCGCCACCGTACCAAATGATTAAAGCTGTCGCAATCGCCCCTATCACCTCCACCAGTGGAAAAAACAGAGCATGATAAAGCACGCTACGGAGATTCGCATTCAGATAACTCTCATTCCGCTCATTGAATTTATCAAAACTGCGTTTCTCCTGGCAGAAAGCCTGCACAGTTGTCATGCCGACTAAATTTTCCTCTAAAAAAGCATTGACCCGGGCAAGCTGCCGGCGTCCTTCACGATATGCTCTGCGCACTTTGATTTGGAAAATAAAGGTGGCGATAAAGATTAGGGGTATCACAGTATACGTCACCAGCGCGAGTTTCCAATTCAAGGATAACATCATTATCATAATACTCAAGAGGGAAAATAGGTCCCCAAAAACTTCTATCACTCCTGAAGTAAACAAGTCATTCAATACGCTAACATCGCCCATCACTCGCGTCATTAACCTTCCGACGGGATTTCTATCGAAAAAACCAACATGTAAGCGCTGGAGATGACTAAAAATCTGCAGCCGCATATCGTACATAACATCTTGCCCTATCATCTGGGTGATATATCGCTTCGCATAGTTGAGTGCAGCTTCCAGCACTAATGCCAGGATGTAACAGAGTACAATTAATTCTAATCCTTTCAACTTAAGTGGGCGAACATAGTCATCAATCGCTATTTTCGTCAAGTATGGTCCAGCCAGCATAACTACTGCAGCAGCAATCGTCAAAATTAATGCCACGACAATTTGTCGTTTGTATGGGCTAAGATACTTCAGCAAACGTCGCATCAATTCATGGTCATATACTTTAGCTTTTTCATCTTCTTCCTCGAAACTATGAAATGCACTGCTTCTCATTTTGTTTCTCCTCTATGAATTTTAAAAATGAAGACAATATTAGCATAACACATTCTTGCAATAGTGTCAAATTGAAATTTAACTGAGTATTTCATGATGAATGAAACGTAAAACGTGAAAAGAAAAATCACGTTTCACGTTTTACGTTTCACTTCCACCCTTGATTTTAAGCTGACATTCTGATATAATATCAACGTTCCCAATTTATTGTCTTTCAAGGAGGAATTTATGGCTGGTTATACAATGCATGTAATTTCCCATACTCACTGGGATAGAGAATGGTATTTGACCTTTCAGCAGTTCCGCATGCGGTTAGTGGATTTGGTGGATAATTTGTTAGATTTGCTCGACCGCGATGCGGATTTTAAATATTTTAACTTCGACGGTCAGACCATAGTTTTAGAAGACTACCTCGCTATCAAACCTCAAAACGAGGGAAAACTTCGTAAATATATCCAGAACGGCCGAATTTTAGTTGGGCCGTGGTATCAGTTAAACGATGAATTTCTCGTCAGCGGTGAAGCTACGATTCGCAGTCTACTCCTCGGTCATCTAATTGCGGAAGATTTTGGCGTTGTCACGAAGGTAGGCTATCTTCCCGACCAATTTGGCAACATCTCGCAGATGCCGCAGATTTTTCGAGGATTCGGCATCGACAATTGCATTTTCGGGCGCGGTTTGCAATTGGTCGAGGGACGTAAGACGGAATTTTGGTGGGAATCTCCCGATGGCTCGAAGGTTTTGACGATGTTGATGGCATTTTGGTACAACAACACGCAACGTTTTCCTGAAGACCCACAGGCGGCTCTGGAGATGGCAAATAGGGCGAAAAATCAACTCGTCCCTCATGTCACAACGCCGCACCTGTTGTTCATGAATGGCGTTGACCATCTTGAGGCGCAGGATAATTTATCAGGTATCCTTAAAAGTATCCAGGAACAGTTGACGGAAGACCAAATTATCCACAGCACTCTCCCCCAATATGTGCAGGCGGTTAAAGAGACGCACGGAGAATGGGAAACATTTAAGGGTGAGATGCGTGAAGACAGGCATTGCCAGATTCTCGCTGGCACGCTTTCGTCTCGGATGTATCTGAAACAGGAGAATGAAAAATCGCAGACGTTATTGGAAAAGTATGCGGAGCCTGCATCCGTCATGTCTTGGGTTTTGGGCAAGGAATATCCTCAAGACTACTTACGATACGCGTGGAAATTGTTGATGCAAAATCATCCGCACGATAGTATCTGCGGCTGTAGTACCGACCAGGTGCATGCGGAGATGATGCCGCGATTTGCACAGGTTCAGCAAATCGGTGAGGAACTGACGCATCGAGCGTTGGATTTCGTCGCAAGTAAAGTTCAGACGACCGAAGAGGCAAACTTGTTCGTTTTTAATCCTCTCAACCATGACCGTTCTGAAGTTATCGAAGCGACAGTGGAATTTTCCCTTGGCCCAGCGACCCGTAGCGGTGTCCATCCGATTATCGAACAAGCAAAAGGTACTGATGTGCTCAGTATCGAAGTTATAGATGACGAAGGCAAAAGTGTGCCGTATCAGATAGTGAATACTGAGATTATCACCCAACAGGTTCTATCACCTATCGAATTGCCCCTGGCTCAAAATTTCCGCCGGTACAAATTGCTCATTTTCGCACAGGATATCCCCGCGTGTGGATACAAAATTTTTGGAGTGCGACCATCGAATAAACGTCCCATTGGCGGTTCGTTATCACCTGAACCAAACGTTCTGGAAAATGAACATCTGCGGGTTGAAATCCAGACCAATGGCGGCTTAATAGTGAAGGATAAAAATACCGGTCAGACTTTTGTGAATTGCAATGTCTTCGAGGATGTCGGCGATGTGGGCGACGAATATCGCTATGTCAAGCCGCTGCATGATAAAGTTTACACGACGCTCAACTCAAGCCCTTCGGTGTCAAACGTGTTGGATGGTCCGTTATGCACAAAATATCGAATCACTTACGATTTTGCAATTCCTGAAAGCTCCGCCGAAAACGATAAAACTCGCTCAAATGCGCTCACCGTCTGTCAGATAATCACCGATGTGCAGTTGCGCAAGAATTCTCCGATAGTTGAGTTCACCACCACGGTCAATAATACAGCCAAAGACCATCGCTTGCGTGTCCTGTTCCCTTCGGGCAAATCCCCCCTTTCCCACCCTTTACTAAAGGGGGGCAGGGGGTATTTTTCACACGCGGAAGGACAATTCGATGTCTTAACTCGTCCAGTTCGACCGCCCGCCGATTGGGTCAATGCGTCGCCTTTTTATCCGCAACAAGCGTGGGTCGATGTCAACAATGGTCAAACCGGTTTGGCCGTCATCAACAAAGGGTTGCCCGAATATGAACTATACGATGACACTCAACGGACACTTGCAGTGACATTGCTGCGCTGTGTGGGACGTTTATCAGGAGGCGGCGAATCCCCCGCCGCGCAGAAAACTCCAGGCGCGCAGTGCTTGGGGATATATACTTTCCGATATGTGATGTATCCTCACGCTGGCAAATGGGAAGACGCTAAAGTATGGAAAACTGCGCATCAGCATAATGTGCCAGTCCGAGTTATCCAAACCGCGCGTCATGATGGCGATTTGCCTGGACATCTGAGTTTCATGCGCATCGAACCAGCGAATTTAGTGTTGAGCGCAATCAAAAAATCCGAGCGCGTTGATTCAATCATTGTAAGGTTGTACAATACGACTGATGAATTCGTTGAAGGAAAATTCAGCTTTCCAGGAGAGGCAAAAGAGGTGAATCTGGTAAATCTCAATGAGGAATTTCAGCGACAGTTAGCTACTTCGACTAATGTTGTAAAATTTTCCGTTGCGCCGAAACAGATTGTAACGTTAGAAGTGAAACGTGAAACATGAAGATACAACTTTTTCAGTTACAGAAAACCGGCGAGAAGGCTGCCGCCGTAAGGCGTGCAGCTGAAGCGCCGAATCTATAGATGAGTCGGGTTTTAACCCGACATCCTTTGAAGTAAGCCTCCGCTGTCAAGCGTGAGGTATCCTTCCGACTTCCCACTTCCGACTTCCGACTTCCGTTCACCGCTCTCTTGCGATAAAGATAACGCGTGAAACGTAATGCGTTTTATAAAGCCTTGATGTCGTCGGCAACTTCCCTTCCGTTATGTCATTCTGAGTCCTGAGCGTAGTGACGGAACAGAAAAATCGCAGAAAAGAGCTTCTTCGCCTTCGGCTCAGAATGACATGTAATGACTTATTTTACAATGCACTATTCTATATCCGCTAACTTAAACACGTAAGCATGACTGGGCAGAACTTCCTTCATTGAAAGCGACGACAAATCAATCTGGAACCTACCATTCTCATACCGCCATTGAAGCGGATTTTCCGAAGTCTTGCGACTTCGGCTACATATACTTACGGAAGTATGTTTGCCTGGTTTAGGAGCGTTCAGTACCAATTCAGGGCCAGGCCAATCCAGGCAGATAGCATACACAATATTATCTTTGGAGGTGTATTTCACCAGTTCCCCATCGGTTTTTTCACGCCATGGACGGGTGCCATATATCGCTTCACCATTAACCTTGAGCCATTCTCCGATGTCCATAAGCCGTTGCTGCATGATTACTGGAATACGGCCATCGGCTGTCGGGCCTATGTTAAGCAAAAGGTTGCCGCCTTTGCTCACTATATTGATAAGTAAGTGTATCAAATCGCGCGACTTCGCGTAATCAGAAACGGCTTCGTTGCGATTATAGCCAAATGAAGCGCCAATCCCTCGGCATTCTTCCCATTTGTGCTCTTCAACGAGGCTTTTGCCTCCCCCGACATGTCCATATTCAGTCGTGTAATAGCCGCCATGTTCATTACGCGTCTCTTTTCCCCATCGGTCATTCACCACCACATCCTCTCTGCAGGATGATTCATTGAACAGCCAGGCGAGAAATTCGCAACTCCTCCAAACTTCACTGGGATGGTCCCATTCTCCGTCGGTAAATATAATGGACGGCTCGTAACGTTCCACGACCTCTTTCAATTGCGGTATCATGTGCTCAACAGCATAACACGCGGGGTCGGCAAGGTAGAGCGGGTGATACCATTCGTAGAGTGAATAATAGAAACCCATCTTCATACCTTTATCGCGCACCGATTTAGCTAAATCCCCCAACAAATCCCGATGAGCCCCAATATCAACGCTGTTCCAATTCCAACTATAGGCGCTGGGCCAGATGCAAAATCCATCGTGATGTTTTGACGTTGGTACAACATACTGCGCTCCTGATTGCTTGAAACACTCAGCCCATGCGTCCGGGTCGAACATTTCCGCCTTAAACATCGGCGCGAAGTCCTGGTATTTGAACTTTTCCCCATAGTTCTGAATGTGAAATTTCCACGTTGGGCCTTCTTTGTTAGCCATAGAAGCCCAATACCATTCTGCGTAGGTTCCTTTTGGCGCCCACGCCGGCACTGAATACACTCCCCAGTGAATAAAGATACCGAATTTAGCCTCGTCGTACCATTTTGGAATAGGGCGACTGTCAATTGATTCCCAATTTGGTTCGTAAATCATTTTCTTTCCTCCAATTTTATCCGCTAATCTTCGCTAATTTTCGCGAATATTTTTCTTAAATACCGAGAAGCGACCGCGAAAATCGCGGAAGAGCGCGAAAGAACACGAAAGGTGGTCAAATTTCATTAGCTGATTTCGCGTCTTTCGCGTACTTTCGTGTATTTCGTGGTCACCTTTCAAATCCACCTCCAAGGTGGGGAATCCCATTTGCAGATTTGGCAGTTTACGCAGTAAACTGCTGAACTCAGATTTGCTCATTTGCTCATTTTAATCATCTATCGTCCAATCCGCCAGCCCAAGCGGCAGCGGCGCGGGCTGAGTACACGTGCTGGCAAGTTCAATGTGCCGATTCTCTTTCGAAGCTTCATGTAAGGCATGTATGATGTCGATTACGTGATAGCCCATCTCGCCACTTGCCCGGTGGGGACGTCCGTTGCGAATAGCGGAAGCCATATCTGCGACGCCGACACCGCGGCTGTTCTGGTTGTAACCGTACTGGCATTCGACCGGGCCGAGGTCCTGGCTGTCAGGTTTGCGCAGGTAGATTTGTCCGCCGAAGTTGTTTGGGTCAATGCAGCGTAGCGAGCCTTCGGTACCATAGATTTCGATGTGCGGAAGCCCGGTCGAATGGACGTCTGAAGTAATAATCAATGTGCCAACTGCGCCGTTGGCGTAGTCCATCACGCCGGCGAAATGAGTCGGTGTCTTGACTTCAACCCACCTCGTCGTGGCGGAGCCAGTCACTCGACGCACCGGCCCAAGCAGGTTAATCAGCGCGTGGAGATAGTACGGTCCTCGGTCGAATATCCAGGTGACGCCAAATGTAAAGAAATCAGTACGGTAGAAGTTGAGGTATTCGCCAGGGCGAAGCTGCTGCTGGCTTCGTGGAGTATTATAAGCCATCAAGCAGGTAAATGAGCCAACCGGTTCGCCTATCACACCATCATCAATGAGCTTGCGCGCTGTCTGCCAGGCGCCGCCGAAGAAAGTGTCCGGCGCGCAACCGACACGCAACCCCTTGCTCTTTGCCAGTTCCAGCATCTTCTTGCCATCTTCGCGGTAGACAGCTAAAGGCTTCTCGTTATAGACACTTTTGCCAGTTTCCAGAACCGCAATGCCCACCTCGCCGTGCGCGCGATGGGGAGTCAGATTGATGACTATTTCTATCTCTGAGTCAGCGAGCAGTTCCTCGACACTGCATGCCTTCGGGATGTCATATTCTGCCGCTCGGGACTGAGCGGCTTCCGGACGGGCATCTGCTACCGCAACAATCTCGAAAGCCTCGAACAGCTTCGAGTTTTTAAGATAAGTGGCGCTAATCGCGCCGCAACCGATGATTCCGACTTTCGTTGGGGTTTTAAACATGATGCAATCTCCCATGAGTATAAATCTTTGGCATGTTTCAGAAAATAGTTTACATTTCAATACGTAATGCGCGATGCGTGATGCGTGAAACGTGATAAGTGATATGAGGTTTTATCACTCTTCACTTTTCACGTTTCACGTCTCAACTAATTTTTGAGAAAATTGGAAACATGCCTTCTTATGATGCGATTATTATTTTTGACGGGTTACTTATACATCACGTTCGTATTATACTCTTGTTGTTATACCTTGTCAACATAAAAACTGGGATAAAGTTGCTTGACGGGATAAGAGATAAAACTATAATTAGAGCAAAATGAATTGTCCTGGGATTCTGGTGAATTCTGGTTTATGGCAGGAGTATCTTAACCCCATTTTGATTGACCCTATGGCAAATATAAGTGTTTTAGGGGGGTGTAGTGAAACATCCACCATGTGTATCAACTTAAGGGTTTTCATCAATTCCCCTCCCTTGATGGGAGGGGCGTAGGGGAGGGTGAGGGGCGGGGTAAGCTTAAATTTGGACTTTGATGCTAAACCTTCATATCACCCCCACCTAACCTCCCCCATCAAGGGGGAGGAAGGAGGGGGGCGCAAAATGGTCTTAAGTTGATACGCATGGGGTGTAGTGAAACATCCACCGAATCGTTTATAAAAAAAGCCCGTATCCTTTTTGGGAGATACGGGCTAAAATTAGATTGTCCGTCACTTCACAATAACCATCTTCCTCGTCGCCCTGAATTCCCCTGCTTGCAAAGTGTAAAAGTAGACACCTGATGAGACTTTTTCACCGAAGTTGTCTCGACCATCCCAGTAGGCAGCTTTGTCTTTAGTGACATAGACACCGGCGTTCTTGTTACCTAATGCGATGGCGCGGATGAGTTGACCTTTAGTATCGTAGATATTGATGCTAACAGGCGCGTTCTGTGCCAACTTGAATGGTAGCCAGGTATCAGGGTTGAAGGGATTAGGATAGTTCTGAAGTAGCGAAAAAGTTGCTGGAATTACTGTTACTGAACCATTGATTTTTGTAATGGTCAAACTGTTGGATAGACTAATATTGTCAAGAATTAGGTTACTCGTTTTACCTTCGGTATTTGGCAAGACTTCAAATTCTACCATCAAGAGATTGCCCTGTCCTTTTGTGGGCTCAGTGGTAGCGAAGGCAAAACGAACTTCACCATCAAGTGTAATGTTCGATTTCCAATATGAACCATTCAATAAAGTATTTGTTAGAACATCAACAGCTTTCAAAACTGTCGAATCGTATCTCAAACTAATTCCACCCGTCAATAATCCAGTAGCATCATCAATGGCGATAGGGACATGAATTCTATCACCCGCTTTTACAGATAGTTCAGGAATGCTAACGACATAAGAACGTGGACTAATGGCAAACGGCGAACTCATTGAATCAGCAGGGAAGTCATCTATCAGCCCAACGACATATTGTAAAATAAGAGCCGCGTCGTAGGCTGAGACAGTTCCATTGCCGCTGACATCGCCGGTTTTAGCCGTCGTCTTGCCGACCACTACATTCGACAAATCAGACCAATTCGGGACTTCATCCGCCGTCTTTAAAGCGAAATAGTAGATGGTAAAGGGCGATAAGCCTGTCACTTTGAACGTCTCCTCTGAACCCGCGGGCTGTGGCTTTGGCACGTCTTTGCATGGCGTCGCCGCATCCCAGTTGGCGTCTGTAATCTCTGAAGTCGAATATCTAATGTCATATTGAGCCGCCGTGCCTACATTTCCATCATCCCCCGGCGCTGTCCATTTCAAGGTGACGTTGTTACCTGTAAGGGTAAAAATAGCAAGATTAGTTACTGTTGCTGGCGGTACCGCTTCAGATTTGTTCGGCTCAGTCAGGAAAGGCCTGTAGTTGACGATTCCCAACTTGGCGTCGTCATTTCTGTCATAAATCTCAGCCTCGATAGCGACCTCATTCGTCGTCCCCCAATAATTGTTCGTCGCGTCAATAGCCGGAGCGCCAGAATCATTGCCGCAGACAAGCTCATACCCTGTATTGTTGTAGACATCGTTGTAGTTGAAGGCAGGAATGCCTTCGATATAAACGCCGTCTCCACTGTTGTCTTTGATGACGTTGGCATCTTCGGCTGTCCCACCTATGATGGAACCGCTTTGTACCGTTTGAAAAAGGGGGAAGCCTTTCCCCCCTTTCGTAAAGGGGGGTAGGGGGGATTTGTTAGACTTTTACCTCGACAATTTAACAACATAAGATAAAGTCGTAGCCCAATGAACTTATTTTTAGTCTTTTAAACCAGGATAGAATCTTGGGCTACGAGTGAAATTGGCGAGTTACACATAGCGGTTATAAGTCCGCTACATCCTTATTTTTTAGGATTGAGATTAGTGTAGCATGTCTCTGATTTCATGTCAAGGGAAAAATAACTAAAAATTACCAATTCCACATCAGAAGTAATTATGAAATTGTTTTTTGTCATTCTGAGCGATAGCGAGATTCTTCACTTCGTTCAGAATGACAATTCGTCGAACAATAGAGTTCCTTCAGTTCCTTCGCTTCACTCAGGACTCAGAGCTTGCCCTTAGTGCAACGAAAGGATGACAAAATGTAAAGAATTAATTTCATAATTACTTTCATGGCATTCATGAACCAATCGGCTATGCGGCGCGTGCGGCAGATTTCATTCGCGCAGCTAACTCCTCTCGGTCATAAACCATAACCATGATGTCATACCCTTCGTCCATGAAAATGTCATAGCGACGATGCAGAAGCGCCTCGTGAACTTCATCAGCCTTGTCTGGCGGAACAAGCACCTGGATAATGGCATCCTCTCCTTCTATGGAAGCATTCGATATCTTAATTTCTGCCTCTGGAGAAATGTCTTTTGCCATGCTGACTAATTCAGCGATGAACTTCTCCACTCGGTTGTTCATTTATCTAATCACCTCCTCTATTTTTGTCAAAAACTCGGCGGCGTGTCTCACCAAACGCCGTGTCTCCTTGATTCCCACACCACTGGCCAGATAGTGAGCGGCGCACCGAAGGTCGTAAGCGTCGGTGAACCAATCACCCATCCGCCGCGGCATTAGGGTTCGTTTCTTAATCAATTCCGAACCAAAGGTCTGTCGCAGCCCACCGTGAGACCATTCCTCACGGACGACTCCCACGTGCCGTAGAGCCGCTTGGGCTGCCCAGAACATCGCATAGTAGGCATTGGCGGCGGCTACACGATACAGTTCATTCGCTAAAGCCAACTCTGCCCCTTTGAGAAACTCCTTCGCTATATTCAGATGCATGAAACCACCTTTCCTTTAACTCTCCCGCAAAAGCGAGGGAACATTTCACTCTTACCCCTTCGTTCGCTCAGACCTGTCCTTGACCCTTGAGTCCTGAACGTAGTGAAGGAACAGAAGGGGAAGGAATGACAATTTATGCTACATTTTCAAGAAGAAATGGATAAACGCGGATTGACGAAGTCAAGACGTGCATTTGAATTTGGTTATTATTGTAGCATTGGTAAGCAAGAAAGTCAAGTCAGTGAAAATTAATAAACATGAAAAGGAACATTCCTATCATTCATGAACCAATCGGCTATGCGGCGCGTGCGGAAGATTTCACTCGCGCGGCTAACTCTTCGCGGTCATCGAGCATCACAACAATGTGATAGCCCTCGTCCAATAGAATCTGATAAGTGAGTGCATGAAGCCTCTCGTCTGCCTCATCGAATTTGTCGGAAGGAACAATTACTTTGAGCATTGCATCCTCACCCTCTAAGGAAGCAGTGGAGATTCTTATCTCCGCCTCTGGAGAGATGTCCTTGGCCAGACTGGTCAATTCGGCGATAAACTTTTCCACTCGACTCATTTTCCCATCACCTCCTCCACTTTGGCCAGGAATTCTCTGGCATGTTGCACCGTGCGCCGGGTTACCTTGGCGCCAACACCATCTGCATCATAGTGAGCTTTGCGTCGCAGGTCATAGGTGGCGGCGAACCACTCGCCCATCTGCCGCGCCAATATCGCGCGTTTCTTAATCAACTCCAGTCCTACGGTATATTGTAATCCGCCATGCGACCACTCCTCGCACACAGCTCCCACCTGCCGCAGCGCCGCCTGCGCAGCCCAAAACATAGCGTAGTAAGCGTTGGCGGCGGCTACACGATACAGTTCATTCGCCAAAGCCACCTCTGCCCCTTTGAGAAACTCCTTCGCTATATTCAGATGCATGAAACCCTCCTGTATAGTTCCCAAATCAGTTATTTTTTAGGATTGGGATTAGTGTAGCACTTCTCTGATTTCAGGTCAAGAGAAAATTAACTAAAAATCACTAAATTCCACATTCATGGCATTCATTCACCCCGTGAGATAGGCATAGTTATCACACTTAGTGTATATAATTGGTTTTATAAAATATACACACTAAGTGTACTAACCTCACTTATCTCACGGGGTGAACCAGTCAGTTATGCGGCGCGTGCGGCAGATTTCATTCGCGCAGCCAACTCCTCGCGGTCGTGGACTCCGACGACAATCTGGTAGCCTTCGTCTAAGAGGATTTCGTAGGCGCGATGCACCAGGACTTCATCTACCTCCTCATACTTCTCCGGTGGGACGAGGATTTCCATGTTGGCATCCTCTCCCTCGATAGACGCTGTGGAAATTCTTACCTCGGCATCTGGACACAGGTCTTTAGCGAGGCTCGTCAATTCCGCAATAAACTTCTCCACTCGGTTATTCATTTGGCTGTCACCTCCTCTGCTTTCGCAACAAACTCGTTAGCGTGTTGCACCAGGCGGCGCGTCTCCTTGACTCCTACGCCATGTTCCTTGTAATGGGCGTCGCATCGCAGCTCATAAGCGCGGTTAAGCCAGTCGCCCAGGCGTGATGTGGCTAATCCCCGTTTCTTAATCAACTCCAGTCCAAAGGCTTGCTGCAATCCACCATGCGACCATTCCTCACGAATGATTCCCACGTGCCGTAGTGCTGCCTGCGCTGCCCAAAACATAGCGTAGTAAGAATTGGCGGCGGCTACACGATACAGTTCATTCGCCAAAGCCACCTCTGCTCCTTTGAGAAACTCCTTCGCTATATCCAGATGCATGAAACCCTCCTGTATAGTTCCCACTCCCAATCAAAAGTAGTGGTCAAATTTTTAAATTCGTATAGGGTTTTCACTGAGAAAATTCCGTAGCGTCATCCCTCAGTGGTGACAACTGGCAGGCGACAACTGACTGGCGGCACGGAGGCACGCCGCTACGCATATTGATTGCACCATAACTCCTATACGGAATTAAGAAACGAACCAGTGGCATTTTGGCTGAAGTCTGAGAAGGAAATAAAGTTATTTAGCAGATTTCAATTAATTTGACTTTGGTAAATTAAAATGAGATCCAGTCGTAGCCCAACTTTCTAAGTTGGCCGTGGCGCAACGCCCTTCACTCAAAAATATGCTGACAAAGTGAAACGTGAATAGTGATAAAACTTCATATCACGTATCACGTATTACGTTTCACGCATCACGCATCACGTTTCACGCATCACGTATTGAAATGTAAACTATTTTCTAAAACATGCCCCGTTTTTTTCGCACCTCTCCAATAGGTCTGGCGCGATATTCTAATATAACCTGCATTGCTGCTTCGACGTTTTCTAAGGGCGTATCGGAACCACATTCACAGGAGAACATCAGCCCACCATCGTGAGAGCCTATCAGATATGCAACCTGGTGAAAATATTCTTTTACTTCGCTTACAGTTCCGAACGAGAGTATACCCTGGCGGTCAATATCCGCGTTGACACAAATCTTCTTCTCAAAACAGAGCCTGCCAAGTTCCTCAAGGTCATGACAGTTGGTCTGAGGGTTAATCGCATCCACGCCTAATTCCTTTAAGTCGGGGATGATGTCAATGATGTAACCATCCGAGTGAAAATGGACTATCATTCCCGCCTCCTTTATCGGCTCGAACATCCGTTTATAGAGCGGTTTGAAGAACTCCCGCCATCTTTGGGGTTTTATCATGAGGGCATTCTGCGTCCCCCAATCATCAGAGAAACCAACAGCATCCGCTCCGACGGCTATGGAACGCCTTATCCATGAGAGGTTATAGTCAACCACTATGTTAGCCAATTTCTCAAGTTCAGGCGAACCCTGGATGAGGTCCAACATCAGATTTTCGTATCCCCTCAACCACTGCAACCTTTCGAAAAGTCTGAGAAAATGCTGAAGAACCAATCCGCCGCCTTTTTTGGTTTCTTCGACTCTTTTTCTCTCAGTTTCTATGCTTTCAGGGGACATATCAGGCCCAGGCGGCGATTGATAATCTGTAAGGGAATTCCAGTTAGCAAAGGGGTGCCCAACTATCATCGGATGAATACCAAACACCCGTTCCTCCATTACACATCCCCACTCATCCGTCCAGAACCTATGATATTCGCCGTTCTCGCCGATAAATTGAGTGTCAGGACGTGGAATTTCATTATCAGGATATGGACGATGACCGAAATATTTCTCGTAAAGGTCGTTGAGCTTTACGCCGTGCTTATACCAACCGTCCGTGCGAACCCCGATACCACCGAGAATATACTCCGGCTTCTCGAATCGGACGGTGCGAAGCCAATTTTCACGATAACTCAGTTTAAAAGTTTTATCCATGTTGTTTCTCCATTTGATACGAGTTTTTCACTTATGGTCGAAGTAGAACATGCTGCCAGCTTGTTTTTACAACTTCCGCCTTCCGTTCACGCTCTCCCCGCCTGAATTTGATACTTTTGTTTTCCTTGCTTTAGGGTCATGAATGGGTTGTATCCTATGAACCACTCAGCAGGTAATTCAGCCGTCCACACATTAACGCCGTCAGGTAGCGAACCGAAGTTCCATTCCTCGCTATGCGTAAACTTAGGTGTCCAAATTTCAGAGCCTTTGATGGTTACGTCTTCACCAGGCGCGGCTTCATAGGCAATCATTTTATCCGGTCCTGAACCACCGCGCGCCGGCCGAACACATTCACGATACACACCGCTATGCACAATTACCTTCTCGCCTGGTTGGAGAAGATTGGCTGCGCGATTTATTGTTTTGAAAGGGTTACTTTCCGTGCCAGGTCCTTCGTCTGAAGCGTCCGGATGTTCGCCTGCGACATGATAGACACGAATATACTCAGTCGTGTCATCCCAAAACTCAAATGGCTTACCATTTGGCATTATTACAGATTCTTTCATAGGTTTCTCCTTGTTATTGTAGCCGAAGTCGCCAGACTTCGGGCATCCCGAATTCTGGCGACTTCGGCTACGAAGGCGAATCAGCAGATACTAATCGGATACTGTCCGTATTTCTGCACTGCCTCCGACAACGCTATGACATTCTCTGGTTTCAGGTAGCCTGCTAAACTGTTTCCGCTGGTTACGATGTAACTTCCGCCAGGACCCACATCGCGGATAAGGCCGCGTACTTCAGCCTCTACTTCCTGCGGTGTTCCTATCCCTAAGATATTTAGGTCTATGTTTCCCAACAGGCAGAGTCGGCTACCGTACCTCTTCTTCAAGGCGCGGATGTCCATTGCTCCTTTTTCGACTGGATGCAGTCCAGCAATCCCCAGACTAAGTAAGTCATCTAAAAAAGGTAGTATGTTTCCATCACTGTGGATAATCCAGGGGAGGGTTATCTTCTCGGCCACACGTTTGTAGCGCGGTAGCACCACCTCGCGAAAGACTGTAGGTGAGAAGAAAGGCGCGCTATTGAAAGCCATATCATCTGTGGATGCGAACACGTCAAAGCCTAACTTACACACACGTTCCGCTACCACCACTGTCCAGTCGCAATAGCGGTCCAGCACCGCCTCAACAAAATCACGGTTCTCAAATAACGCCACGCTGAAGTTTTCCAATCCCATGCTAAGCATGGTGGGAAAAATACCGATGCGTGTGACAAACCAGCAGGCGTAATCATCTTTTTGCCTGGTGAATGCTTCAGCTTCAGAGTATAAGGCACCATCGTAGGGGTCGGGAAGCTGGATTATTGAAAGTTCAGCTTCTGTTGCAATCATGCCTTCCCCATAGAATAGGCGTCCATCCTGGCCAGGGCTCTTGTGTGCATATACAGGTGCGCGCATGACATAGTTGATGTTATCCAATTTGAGGAAGGATGCGATGGCTTTGGCTTCTTGTACGCTGTATATGTTAGTTTCCAGGTTGGCAGCCTGGCTTTCAGGTTCTCCCCATCGCATCAGTCTTTGGGCAAGAACACGGTCTATACCCAATTCACAGTAGGGAACTCTATCAGGTTCTTCCCCGCGTAAAGCGGTTAACATGCGTTCTCTTGAAATCATATCTATCACTCCCAAATCTAAAGTTCTGGCTCACGGTTTTTAGCGCCTCAATATTTCTTTTGATAAAACCTCCATTAAAACGTAAAACGTGAGCAAAGTTCATGCCTTACGTTTTACGTATTACGTTTTATTCATAATCACTTAAGTAATTATGAAGTTAATTCTTTATTTTACTTATAGCCGCCGATCTTCAGACTACGCTGATTGGAGTATTTTTTATCAGCGATTTCTGTAAATCAGCGGCTATTATTTGTACAATAGAAAAGTTAAAGAATCAGTTTCATAATCACTTAGAATCTTCTATACGAGGCATGTTTCACAAATCTCATTACACTTTTGCGACGAACAACGAAAACCCCAGTGGAGGAATACAGTGCGCACATAGCTTGTTGGGATGAAACGTCTGATTAGTAATATAACATAAAAAGTTGGTAGAAACAAGAATAAAATCCGGTTAGCATTTTAGACTTGACAATTTAATGTCTGAAATGTATATTTAACGGGTGTAAAATTGTTGTTTAGAGGCAATATCTTGCGAAAAATCATCGAAAAATGTCCTGGTTGCGGAAAAGATTTAATCATTACACGTCTGCGATGTCCGGCTTGCGAAACGGCGATTGAGGGGAATTATGCCCCTTGCCCATTTTGCCGGCTGCCGGAGGAAAGTTTGAAGTTTCTCGAACTGTTCGTCAGAAGTCGTGGCAATATTAAAGATATGGAAAGAGAACTTGGCATCTCATATCCAACCGTCCGCAGCCGTCTCAATGCCATTATTGAGGAAATGGAGGTAGAAAAATGAAAAATATAGTTTTGACCGTATTGATGGTCAGCATGATAATGTTTCCCTTACTTGGGGAAGCGATTAACGATAATTCTCTCGTTTTGTATCTGTCTTTTGAAGAAAATCAAGGAGATAAAACGAAAGACCAAAGTGAAACTGGAACGACAGGAAGTCTGAAGAATGACGTCAAGTGGACGAAAGATGGCAAATATGGCAATGCTCTCTCTTTTGCGGGGGCTAACCAGTATGTTGAAGTACCTAATGTCCCGCAGTTGGACATTACAAAAGAAATCACGATGGAAGCGTGGATTTACCCGATAGAAGTCCAGGGCGACTCGTCATTGTATGGCAGACGCAATTCGGCAAATCAAGGCGGATACTGCATGCAATGGACAGCAGGGAAAATCGAAACATGGATTCATATCGGTGGTTGGCAAGGAACGAGAGGTAAGCAAACGGTTACTCCCAAAACGGGGATGTGGCACCATGTCGCTGGAGTTTATGATGGTAAAAAAGTTATTCAATATGTGAACGGCGAACTCGATATCGAATTCGCACTGAGCGGCGCAATGAACAACGTGGCAGAAGTCTTTCGCGTTGGACAAGCGCAGACGAGCCTAACGCCGATGCACGGTACGATTGACGAAGTTACCATCTATAACAGAGCCTTGACACAGAAGGAAATACAGGAAGATATGAATGGAGTGTTGCTTGCTGTTTCTCCTTCGGGTAAGCTAACGACAACCTGGGCGGCGGTCAAAGGCGAGTAGTAAATACATAGAAACCGAGTTTTTCGAGAAACTCGGTTTCTGATTCTTTTAAATGTCTATCTTGACTTTGGTAAATTAAAATGAGATGCAGTCGTAGCCCAGCTTTCTAAAGCCTATCCTTGACCCTTGAACGAAGTGAAGGGGAAGGATTGGACAGAAGCGAGCCCATGCGATTAAACCAAGATCGAATCTTGGGCTACGAACCTATTTAACAACAAGGAGGTTTACGATAATGTCTCAACAACAAGCATTAACAGAAGTACAAGAAATTTGGGCATTATTCAGAGAAACAAGGGAACAAATAAGCGAAGTTGCAAAACGTCAAGAAGAACTTACCAGACAACAAGAGGAAACTTCGAGACAACAAGAGGAAACTTCGAGGGAAATTAGAGGATTTCATGAAGGGATGAAAGACCTCCGAGAGCTTTTCACTGGACAATGGGGGAAATTAGTGGAAGCTCTGGTTGAACCATCGGTGTTAAGACTATTTCAGGAAAGAAATATTCAAGTCATAGATACCGCGCAACGCTTGAAAACTACGAAAAATGGCGAACAGATGGAGATAGATATACTTGCCACAAATGAGGATAGCGTTATAGTGGTAGAGGTTAAAACTACTCTCAAAGTAGAGGATGTAAACAATTTTATTATAGAGAAGTTGTCACGCTTTTTTGAGTTTTTCCCAAGGTATAAAGGGATGAAGCTATACGGCGCAGTGGCGGGTATAAGAATCGAAGAAGTTTCCGACAGATACGCTTATCGCAAAGGACTTTTTGTTTTGACGCTTTCAGGGGAAGGGATGGTGGTTATCCTTAATGATGAGAAGTTCAAACCTAAGCAATGGTAAACATTTAGAAACTAAAATACAAAATAGATTGAATCTCTTTAAGAACGTTGAACAGCCGAGACATATTTATAAGTGTATTTGTTTTGCAATAACAAGGAAATGCCCGCTTGAATGCAGACGTTGTTTTTTCTGTGGCAGCAGGGATGGAGAAAGTATAGATATTGCAGATGCTCAGACGATTATAGCAAATTTACCAAATGATTTAGAAGTGATAACGCTTTCCGGCGGCGAACCCTTCGCGAATATAGAATTACTTTTTGATATTCTTGGCGAGATTAAGAATAGAAATTTCCCTGAACTAAGCCAGATTAGTATCTTAACAACAGGAATCTGGGCTACTAATAGAGAATATGTGAAGGAAGTTGTTAGGGAGTTAATAGATTTAGATGTGAATATGTTTGCCATTGGGGCTTTTGACAAGTGGCATTATGAAGCGGGGCTAAAAAAAGAGCTCCCAGAATTATTGGTAAAGGCCTTAAAAGAAGATTTTGGAGCAATTGAGCCAAAGTGGAAAAGTAACGAGGATATTCTCAGGGAAGTGTATAGCCATAATTTATATGTAAGACCGATGGCAAACAATACTGCTATTCCAGCGGGCAGAGGCTTATGGGCGCTCAAGGACGATGAAAAGGGCATAACCTTGGAACCTCATTTTATGTGTAGAGGATTCCTCAATACATTATATGGCTATGCTTATTATGTGAATTTCAATGGAGAATTACACTTTTGTGCCAATTTTAGCGCAAAGCCTTTGGGTAATCTTAAAGAGGAGTCGTTCAATTCCATATTAAGCAGGTCAAAAGAGGATAAATTCTTACAAATGATACATGAAGGGGATATGGTAGCATTTGCAGAAAAATACTTTGGCCTGTCTAAGGAAGAAATTGAAAGGGAACTTAAAGACTGGGGGAGAGAAGGATTCTGTACGAGGCTCTTTATTGAATATTTCAAAGATAGAGAGGACAAACCGATTATGCACAGGATTTATGAGTTCGAAAGGAGCAAAATTAACCAATAGAAAAGGATGATTATGGAAAAAGTAACTAAAAATATTTATGTCGAAACAGAATATCCAGGTACCAATGTGGGCTTGATTATCACAGACCGCGGCTTGGTCCTGGTCGAAAGTCCCTATATGCCCGAAGACGCTCTGGACTTCGCGCAAAAGATTAAGTCAATCAGTGATAAAGAGGTTGTATACCTCATCAATACCGACCACCACTTTGACCACGTAGGAACTAACGGTTTTTTCACAAAAAACACCGTTCTTCATGAACTTTCTGTTAGACCATTGGAAATAGCTCGTATTGCGGCGCAGGAACGGGCGGAAAAAATTCTTGCGGGAGATAGTTCGCAGGAATTGAAAAACGCCGTCAAGCAGATGGAAGTCCCCAAACCGCACATCGTTTTTTCAGATGAACTTTCACTAAACATGGGGAATTTGACTATCCATGTCGTTCATACAGGCGGACATGCCGTCGGAACATCTTTCATCTACATCCCAGAGGAGAAGGTGGTATTCTGCGGGGATAACGTTGTCAGCACTCGATTCCCATATCTTGGCCAGGGCGTGTATCAAAAATGGGCGGCTGCTTTAGTGCGAATTATTCATCTCAATGTAGATTATGTCATTCCCGGCCATGAAAAGATTTGCGATAAAGCGCCTGCTCATAAACTTCTGCAATTCATGGGGGACCTCGAAGAGAATGCACAAAAATTATTCTACGAAGTCCACGAAGAACACAAAGTGCCTCAAAGCAATAGCGATTTAGCCAAATTCTTCCCAGGCATTGAAGGCTGGCCGAATCCCGCTGAACAAGCGATGGCAGATGCCGTTCGGCGGATGTATGAACAATTCAGCGCGCAAGAAGCAAGTTTTTGATACAACTCTGGCTCGTGTTAAGAGATGGTGCAAAGAAACCATTGCGAGCAAAGCGAAGCAATCTCCGAGAACTCAGCTTCTATAAAGGGGAAGCTAAATGCCACAACGCGATATTTACCATGATACCGTTAAAAATGCACCATAAGCATCAATTTAAGCCTGTGAATCAATTCACAGGCTTAGATCCTTCGCTTCGCTCAGGATGACATTGCTGAAGTCGTCTAAAAGACGACTAAATCCAATCCAAAGTCCACTTTGAGTGGACTTTAGCTTTTTAGCCTGAACTTCAGTTCAAGGCGTTTAGGGACCTCGGTTACCTAAAAAGAAAAGAAATATTCCATTGAAACATACGAAGGCATTTTCAGCGAACCTTTGGGGAAATTGATGGTTGAAACGCAACAACTCAAATTGCTCGTCTTTGATGAAATGCAGGAGGTGATTCTGCAATGGGTCGACTAACCACTTACCAAGACATTATTAAACGCATCATTCGCGAATACGCGCAATGGAAGCCAACTTACGGGGAAATTGAAGTCGAGACTATCTTTGATGACGAGCAAAAACATTATGAAATGCTCTACATGGGTTGGGAAGGCAGACGGCGGGTACATGGAACTGTCCTCCATGTAGACATTCGGAATGGAAAGGTCTGGGTGCAATTCGACGGTACCGAAAATGGCATTACAGAGGAACTTGTCGCCGCAGGGATTCCCCAGGAGCACATCGTCCTTGGGTTTCATAGTCCATACAAGCGGAAGTTTACGCCCTATGCGGTTGAATAACGAATTTGTCAGTGGGCCCAACCGGACGAAGTGAACACAAATGTGAGAAATTCACTACGCAAAAGGCGGAAAGCAGAAGGATTAAAATTTTACTTCCGACTTCCACCTTTCGACTTCCGCCTTCCTCTTGCCCCCTTGCCATTTTATCAAGGTTTCTTAGATATTTGTGGCAGCGCGTAGGACTCCGGGTACAATTCCTTGTAAATATAATAACTATCCATTACCTTTTTGATATGCCTGCGGGTTTCATTAATCGGGATATCCTCAATGAATTCATCCATGTCGGATAAATCTAATTCTTCCAACCACTTTTTCATCCTACCCGGGCCGCCATTATAAGCTCCAGAGACTAAGGCATGGTTGTTATCAAAAGTATCCATCAAATTTTTCATGTACCAGGTCCCGATTTGTATATTTGTTTCGGGTTCAAAAAGCATCGTTGGTTCAAATGAACTAATCTTTAGCCTTTGAGCGACATCTGCGCCTGTGCCTGGCATAATTTGCATCAATCCGCAGGCGCCAGCGTGCGATATAGCGTCAACATCATATCCGCTTTCTTCCCTCATCATAGATATTACAAAAAGCGGGTCAATGCCGTATTCTGTTGAATATTTGGTGATAATGTCCTGGAAGTAAAATGGATAGATTAATTTGTACGCTTCAGTTGGAGAAGCATTACCCTTATTCTTCAAATCACTTAGCCGAAACAACTTTAACCCGTCAAGGTAAGCCTGGTAAAATTGTTTTTCCTTCTGGCGCGATAAAATCAGGTTGTAGTAAATCTGTTTGAGATTTTGCTTACCCGATTTTGCTAAACTTTCTAATTCCGTAATGGCGTCATCGAATGCTTTAGAAGCTATCAATTCTCGGGCTCTTGGTGAATCCAATCTCTCCATATCACGCCATAAGGAACTATCTGATGTCGCGTTAATCCGACGATAATTTGAAATATCTATGTTCTCATTTACTCCGATGTTTTCTGAAGCAAATAGCGCCTGGATTCGTTCAACTGCCCTGATGCTGTAATACCATTGATGTTCGCGAATAATTTTATCATAAATCTCTCGGGCTCTTACTAATTCGTTCTGCTTTTCATAAATTTTACCGACCCAGTATTGAGCTTGCCCGACATATTTACTTTTGGGAAAGGTTGTGACAAACGTTTGAAAGGATGTAATACTATCTTGATATCTTCCCAATTTGAAATAGCACCAACCAATATCCCAGCGAGCCTCATCAACCAGGTCGCTTTTAGCATACTGTTCCGTCAATTGAGTATAAACTTTAATCGCATCCTCATACTGTCTAAGATGCTTCAACGATGTCGCTATTTCATATAAAGCGTTATCAGCCCAGGCGCTCCATGAATATTGCGCGACAAAATCTTTCAATAGTTGCTGCGCTTTCGTTAATTGTTCTTTGCGTTCATAGCACAGCGCCGTTTGATAGAGCGCTCTGGTAAGATAATCACTGGTAGGATAGAAATTAACAATTTCTTGATATGCTGTGATGGCATCATCGTATCTTCCCTGTCGATAGTAACTCTGGGCTATGAAGTAAGTGGCTTTGCCGGCGAGGTCATCCCGATAGTCAGACACAACCCTCCCCAATTCATTTCGCGCTTGAATATACTTCCCTGCGTCAAATAACACCATACCCATAGATAGGCGTCGTTCTCGTGTAATTTTTATATTATTATGATGATGAGCGGCAACTAAAGCGTTAATCCTTTCTAAAGCATCTCGAGCCATTGAATCCGAGCTATTCCTATCTATTACGTGCTGATATGTAAAGTAAGCTTGTTGCCACTGTCCCAATGCTTCATAAGCTTTCCCACTTTGATATTGGGCTGCTCTCGAATATCCGTTTAACTTGTTGTCAATTAACTGCGAGTAGATTTTCAAAGCCGCTTCATAGTTTTCCGCTTTCATATAACACAGCGCTAATTGATATTGAGCGAATGAGTAAGTTGGGTGCTTGGGATGGTCAGATAAAAACCGCTCGTACCAAACAAGAGCATTTTGATAATCATTTTGCGCTTGATAACTCTCTGCGATATGAAGTTTTATGTAATCCCACAAAATATAATCTGCTGGGACTTGCTGGTAATATTCGATAGCTTTATCCCATTTATTTTGCCTGCGAAAGCTATTGCCCAAAACATAAAGAGTGCGATTTCGACTTGCAACATCCTGTACATTAGGCAACAACGATTCAAGGATTTCAGTCGCACGCTGATATTCTTCTTGTTCGACAAGTTTCAACGCCTCTTTCAATTGGACTTTCGTGGACTTTGTTTTGGTTCCTACTTTGCGGGATGTTTTGGAAAATGCCGTATTCACAGCCACTTTACATGTTAAGAGAAACGACAGTATAATGATTAGTAAACAACTTATTTTTTTCATATCACCTCTATATTTATTCTAATATATGTTATGAAATGTGATGCGTGAAACGTGAAACGTGAACTGACGGTTTACTCAGAAGGCAACACGGCAAGGGGGCAAAGTGGCGAGACGGCAATTGCCATTTTACCGTCTTGCCGTTTTTCCCTCTTGACACATTTCTGTTTCCAGGTGTATAATCTCTACGTCATTGTAATCAAATGAAAAATGGAGGATAATCAAATGACATCAGCGATTGTATTGTTGAGCGGCGGAGTGGATTCCACCACGACATTGGCGATTGCAAAATCTGAGGGTTACGAAATCTATGCTTTGAGTTTCAACTATGGCCAGCGTCATGCGATTGAGCTAAAGGCGGCGAAACGCATTGCTAAACATTTTCAAGCCAAAGAACATCTCATCATCGACCTCGACCTCAAGCGTATCGGCGGTTCTGCTCTGACGGATGACATTGAAGTCCCCAAAGACCGTAGCGCTGCGGAAGTCGGGGGCGATATTCCCATCACTTACGTCCCAGCGCGCAATACGATTTTTCTGTCTTTTGCGCTGGCATGGGCGGAGGTATTGGGGGTTGACACGATTTTCATCGGGGTCAATGCGCTTGACTACTCTGGCTACCCCGATTGTCGTCCGGAGTACATCGCCGCGTTTGAACGGATGGCAAATTTAGCAACTAAAGCTGGTGTCGAAGGCAAAACCCGATTACAAATTAAAACACCATTAATCAAGCTCACCAAAGCAGAGATTATCCAAAAAGGGCTCGAGTTGGGGGTAGATTATAGCTTGACGCATAGTTGCTATGACCCAACTGAATCAGGCGCGGCTTGTGGACGTTGCGATAGTTGTCTGCTCAGGAGGAAAGGATTCCAGGAAGCCGGCGTTCCTGACCCGAAACAATAATCGTTCACCTATTCATTCTTCGGGGAAATATCAAGGCTCCTATTTGAGGTCAAAGACGATTTTCAGTGCCGAATCAAGTTGTTCCATCTGTTCTACCTCAAGTTCACCTCGAATTTTCACAACACGCAAGCGATGGTCAATCGGACGAGTCTGCAAACAATCCGCAATCGATTTTTTCGTGAGTCCATTCGTCGAAGTCGGGAGAATAGTAATGTTCGTTATGATTCGACTTTTCTTCTCACTCCAAACTGTTATCGGGACCACCTGGATGACTGGTACGCGGGCATTATAGGTATCATTGGTCACGATGACGCATGGACGTATTTTTCCAGTCTCAGACCCCAGTGTTGGAGCCAGATTCACATCAACAATCAGACCGCGCTTTAATGACTTCATTTTGGCCATCCAGCTAATGCGGTTTCGGTTAATTCCCGAACGTCTTCATCTTCTTGATAAACTTCAGCATACAAATCGGCGCTCTTTAGCAAGTGTTCTTTTGCCAATTCCTGTTGGAAACGAGCTAAAGCCTCTCGCACAAGGGCACTTTTATCTTTGAATCCATAATCTTTATAGTGTTCTAAGAAATGAATTTGACTTTCAGCGAGGCTAAATTTTGTCTGAATCATGAAATGCTCCTTAATACGGCCTTTTCTACCGCTTGCGGTAACTGAATCTCAACAAAATAGTCTGCTGGATATAAGTAATCTTCGCCTGATTCATCGATAATCCGCAGGTAATTATCTTCCGCCGCGGCTTCATCCGACAATACCTGATAAATCTTACGCAGTTCTAAGTCTTCGCAATCTTCGTTTTTGATGCAAATAACAAAGCGTAGCTCTGTGTTATGTGATTTCATAGCTTTAATCCAGAACGCGTTTAATCTTGATTTTCCTTTTACCTATGCCATGTGCTTCATACCAGTGTAATTCTGCCTGACGTATTCTACCATTTCGGAGCCTAACAGTAGCAACTCCCTTTCGTTTTCGCCAGCGTCCACCTCCATACTGCTTTCGCCAGCGTCCGATTTCTCGAATTGAGCTACCAACGGCGATGGTTTCAATATTAGTAATCTGTCCGATGATTTCAAAGTACATTGCGGTGTATCATGCCAAGCGGAACTGAAAGATTCAATCCAAACGCCTAACGACACCGACTTTTGGCAATAATTAACGGAAATGTTGAATTTCTGACATTTTCCTTTGCCAAATTTCAACTAATGGTACAATTTTATCATCCTAATGTCAAGGAAAATCTCCAAACTTTTCTTTAGTAAAGAAAAGTTTGATCAAAAGAAACAAAAGAGACCGATCTTTTCGATTGGGATGCGCTTGAACCCCAACTTGTACGCTGGCGAGTCGTCGCGCAATTGGAAGTTCTTTGGCGGCTCTTCCACGAAATGGACATCCACATCTACCAGATTATCCTCGAAGGTGACGTAAGAACGAGCCTGGTCATACACCTCATCCCACTTGCCGCCTTGGGAGATGTTGCGGGCGACGATATTGCCTTTGGGTGCGGCCGGCTCATCCTCCCAGATATTGACCAATTTGGGATAACGTTCCGCCCAGAGTTTATCTTTATAGGGCATCTCCAGCAGTCGCTCCCGCATTGTGGTTCCGACATGGTAACTCGCCCAACCCATAGCTCGAGCATCAATGTGAAGCGCCGGCTTACAATCAACGAAAATATTGTTCTCGACGATGCAGTCTCTGCCGCCACCGATAAAGGCCGCCCGCGTTACTTCATAGAAAACATTGCCGTAGATGGTGGTGCCGCAGAGCATATCATCTAAATAAACCCCGACGCAGCCGCGTCCTTCAAAGCCGCTGATGTGATGCAAGAAATTATGGCGAATCATGGTGCCGCGCATAGTCCAATCGCGGCCGCTGTACATCGCGCCGGCGTCATTCGATTCGTAACAAACGTTATGGATTTCATTGAACTCGATGCGATGGTCGTTGCCACCGAAAGAGATGGCCATGTGTGGGGCATCGTGTATCAAATTGTGGGATGCGCGGTTGCCGACCCCGTTCAGCGAAATGGCTGGTTGGTACATGCGATTCCATCTGCCGTAGTGATGGATGTGATTGTTCTCGGCATAATGTCCGGCAGGTTCGAGTCTCTCGCGGTTACCTCCTGATAGGCTGATACCGCCGTTGCCGGTCTCGTAGATATCACAGCCGACGACGCCATTGTGCGTCCCACCTGATATATTCACGGCCCAACTGCCGAGATTCCGGAGCGTACACCCAACAATATGGTTGTGACTTCCACCGGTGATGATGATGGCAGTACCTCTGGCGGCTTCGAAGGTGATGCCGCGAATAGTCACGTATGCGACATTTTCCATCTTCACCATGGTCTCAATGACCGATACCGTAGCCTGGCCTTGCTTGATAGGCGCTGGCGGCCAGAAGTAGAGGATGCCCGTTTCCCTATCTAGATACCACTCGCCTGGCATATCAAGTTCTGCTAAGATGTTGAGTCCGTAAAACCACTGCCCTACGCGGTAACCATAGCCGTGGTAAGGTGGCGCGACGGATATGATACGCCGTTCGGTGTCGATGGCTTCGACCTTGTGGCGTTGGTCGGACCAGTCCCAGAACCAGTAGCCGTGAACCCAGATATCCTTTTCCCCGACCCAGCGCTTCGGCCTTTCACCTTCGTACATGAATTTTCCGTTCTTGTCGCCTTTGGTGCCGCGGACATCAACTGGGTCGCCACCCACTAAGTCAACAATACGGATGAACTCCTCATTCGGCCAACGCGCTAACGTCATAGGTTTGTCCTGAAAGAACAGCTCAAGACCACCGCCTTTTACCTCGCCGAAGTCGGAGATACCCATCGCCCTCAAATCAGCTTGTAGCATATTACCTCGTGTCTCGGGACAAAGACGTTCCAGGAGGGCTGGGTCAGTGACAGGTTCAAACCCAGTTACGACCTTGCCTCCGACCAACCGGACTTCCTCACCTTGTCGGGCGCGATAGACCACTGGCGCCTCTTCGCTGCCCGAATCCTCCGCCGAAAGCTCGAACGCTTGTTCTCGCTGATACACTCCGCCGCGCAACTCCACTGTTACACCACCTTGAGGCATCTCTCCTGCTTGCTTGATAGTTCTGATTTCGTCACGGGCGCGTTCCAACGTAGCGAAAGGCCCGTCAGTTTGGTTAGAATTTGGTTCTGCTAAACGCCCCGCCCAAACATCGTTTCCATTGTTGGCGACAAACAAGGTCACTCCTGACAATTTTTCCACTGACATATATATTACCTCCGTATATCCTGGCTTGACTTTGGTAGGCTTCATCGTAGCCCAAAGTTCTATTGCGTAATGAGTAATGAGTAAACCCCGTTAGAAAACCTTACGGTATTAAACTCTGTATTAAGCTGTTCGAATCTAAACATCTGTAATCTCCTTCCTAACCTTGAAAAGGTTTCAAACCTTTTCAAGGTTAGGGCGTCGGGAGTACGTCAATCAGGCATTCCCGCCCACAGCGCCCCGCGCTGAAGCAACAACTGGAACATTTCATGACGGGCAGCGGCGGGGTCATGTCCCAAAGATAAGTAGAACACACGTCCTTTCCCCCAACTCTTGGTCCAGGCGACCGGCATTTTGTCCCCCTTCCAGAGAGCCGAACAAAGAATGTGAACACGCGGGTCATAGTCCAGAATATACTGTTCATCCTTGACCATGAACTCTGTAATGCCCTTGGTGATAGGATGTTCGGGGTCAACTACGCTCACTTGAAATTCACGATAGTGAGGGTGGGTGATAAAGTGCCCTCCCACCAGCGCGCGGTATTCGGGGCATCCTCTGAAAGAATCCGCCGCTGAGTGAAATCCCGCGTAGCCTTTGCCTGAAGCGACAAAGTTGAGCAGACCATTTTTCTGCGCGTCGGAAATCTCACCGACGGTATAGTAGAAAACAATAAGGTCATAAGGGTCTAAATTCGGCGCAATCAACACATCGAGGTCATCTTCGACCTTAGTAATCTCAAATTCTTCGCATTTGGATAATGCTTCAACGGCAGCCGCGCCGCATCCTTTGAAATCATGAATCTGTCCACCAGCAAATACTAATGTTTTGATCTTTGGCATTTTGTGCCTCCTTCATAATAAAAATTACCTAAATTCGTCTTATTTTAATTACCTAATTTCCGTTAATGGCTCCACTGTCTTTCAGAGATTCAATATAATCTTCAAATGTAACTTGACTTTGGTAAATAGAACCGAAATTGTGAATGAGAACGGCAAGGAGGCAAGACGGCAAGACGGCAAGGAGGCAAGAAACTATATTTAGCCCTCTTGCCACTCTCCGAAAGCCGAAGTGCACCATATCTTATGTATCTCCGTCCAATTTACCAAAGTCAAAGTAAAAGGACATCTTATTGCTTCGCGCAATTGGCTCTGGTTCAATCTCAGTTGATTTTGGAAATCAAAGTTTGAAAAAATTTTTTATGTTGAAGAGTGAGTGGACCGAGATTTTCATCTGGTTCTCCTACCAATGATTCATAGTAATCCACAAGACACAACAGCATGTCTTCTATTGCGGCATTAACGTCCTCTCCGCAACCATACATACCTACGTCATCATAAGAAGCAACATATTGGTTATTGGTATCACGCTGCACAACAACAGAAATCGTTGCGGTAAGCTTATAATCGGGATGCCGTAAATTCTGCACCCAATAGATAACAGGTTGGTTTACTCCTTCTTCATAAAGACTATTTAGTTTCTCAGCTATGGTTTCAATAGTTAATTCCATTTATCCCACCTCTAATACTGGTTTAGGCTTGATGCTTCCGGTTGAGGAATGGAAGGATGGAAGGATGGAAGACTGGGCGCCCATCCTTCCAATCTTCCATTCTTCCATCCTTTCCTTAGTAGACAATTAGAAATCGGAAATCACAAACCTAAGTCGGTATAAGATAACACTTTCTGATGGCATATAAATTTTTAGTTTCTTCTTAATTTTTCGTGATTTTTGTTACGCTTTGATGATATAATAACGTATAACTTTATCTTTGTCAACAGTAAAAAATAGTGATTTTTTAACCCCAAAACCGGATCATGTTTATATTTTGAACCCAAGGTGCTAAAGTGGATGCACCAAATCGTAAATTCCACTCATAATATATGCACCATTCCGTACATAATTTCCCGATTTACAAAAAGCGGGCTGGCAGGGATTGCCTATCCAACTATTGTGGCACATAATTTGCTAATCTATTTCCGTGGTTTCTTGATTTTAGAAATTGGAGTGAAAAACAATGTCAAAAAGATTTTTCCTGGTGTTTATTGCTATCGCAGTTGGCTTGATGATAACAGGTTGTGTAAAGAAGGAAGTTCTGCGCAAAGGCGAATGGAATACGAACTTCACGGATGTCAGTTTTGCCGATACGAAAAATGGCTTGATTATAGGCGAGAAGGGATTTATCTTGCGCACTGCTGACGGCGGAGAAAGCTGGACACAGCAAGAAAGCACTGTTATGGTTGATTTATATGCAGTGCAATTTTTGGATAAAAACCATGGCTGGGTTGTCGGCGCTTCGGGGACGGTGTTGTACACCATAGATGGCGGCGGCCACTGGCGACCAATGACTATCGCTGGCAACGCCTTGTTGGGTTTGCATTTCGTGGATGCAAATCGCGGTTGGGTCGTCGGCGAGGGCGGTGCCATTCGCTATACTAACGATGGTGGGAAAAATTGGAAATCTCAAAATTCTCAGATGGCTGAAACTTTGAACGATGTCTATTTTATCAACTCCCAAGAGGGTTGGGTTGGCATGGAATATGGCGTCATTTTGTACACGACAGATGGCGGCGTCAACTGGAATATTATTCCTCCCCAAACAGCGCATGGCTTAAGAAAATTGCAGTTTTTCAGAGGAAAAGACAAACCTATCGGCTGGGCAGTCGGAACAGGTATCACAATCCTGAAAACAGACGATGGTGGAAAAAATTGGACGCGGCAAAATAGCCAGATACCAGATGGCCACATCAATATTAACGGAGTGCATTTTGTGAATGAAAATATCGGCTGGGCCGTCGCCGACGGTGGATATATCACTCATACCACTGATAGTGGGAAAAATTGGGCATTACAGGATAGCGGCACAAAGAATGACCTCACTGGCATACATGCCCTGGATGCAAAACGTATCTGGATTGTCGGAAGATACGGAACGATTCTTTCGACAACTGATGGCGGCAAACGATGGACACTTCAAAGCGGCGCAACTCCCAGCAATCCGCTTCAAGGTATCGTTCTCACGCCTGAAGGCAAAGGTTGGGCGGTGGGCAAGCGAGGCATGATTATTCATACTGAAGACAGCGGCAAGACATGGCAAGAACAAAAGTCGGGCGTCGAAGGCGGATTAAATGCGCTGGATTCGGTAAATAGCCAGAAAGCCTGGGCTGTGGGCGACAGAGGGAATATCCTGCATACGGAAAACGGCGGTGAAACCTGGACGCTTCAGAAAGGCAACGATTGGTATGGTCTACACGACGTGCGATTTTTAAATAGCCAAATTGGTTGGGCGATTGGCGAACTTGGGGGGATTTTTTACACCAGAGATGGCGGAGAACATTGGACGCAACAGCGCGGTTTTATTTGGGAATCGTTGCGGGCATTGTATTTCTTAGACCAAAACGAAGGTTGGGCGGTCGGTTGGCCGGGGATTATTCTGCATACTCAAAACGGCGGTATGACGTGGGAACATCAAAAATGTGATACTTACAACGAACTTTATTCCGTGCATTTTGTCGATTCTCAGCATGGTTGGATATCGGGACAGTACGGCGTCATCTTGCACACCGAGGATGGTGGGGAAAGCTGGCATGAACAAGCTACTTTCACCGAAGCCAACCTGAATAAAATTTTCTTTGTCAATACCGACATCGGCATGGCGGTAGGCGACAAAGGCACAATGCTGATTACTTTAGACAGTGGGAAAAAATGGATGAAGAAAGATAGCGGCACGGAGGAAAATCTCAATGATGTTTATGTCAGCAATGATAGCCTCATCGCGGTTGGAGACAACGGTGCTGTGATAAAATATACAATCCCGGAAGTTACCATCGAAATTCCACCGAAACCTTTCGTAGCGGAAGTTCCTCCTTCCAATCCACCGGTAGAAGTTCTCTGGGAAAAAGTTCAACAGTTTAATAATATTGATATGACCGATATCTATTTTTTCAATGCGCAGAATGGTTGGGTAGTCGGGAAAAATGGGATAATTTTATACACTAACGATGGCGGTTCAACCTGGTCACAACTGACGAGTGGTGACAACAATGCTCTACTTGGCATTCATTTTATTTCCCCAGAACTCGGTTGGTTGATGGCGCAGGACGCGACATTCCTTTCGACCAGCGATAGTGGGCAAACATGGGCCAAAAGCAGAAGCAGGAAACCACGGCAAAAAAGTTTTGATGCCGATTCGCAACCGATTGAAGCCGATTATAAATTGAATAGCGTTCATTTTGCATCAAGCGAAGGTTGGGCTGTCGGCGATTACGGCGCTATCTTGCATAATGTGGACGGTGGTCCGATTTGGACAGAACAACCTATCGACAGTACGCCGGATTTGCTCAACGTATATTTTATCAACACTCAGTTAGGTTGGATAGTCGGACGATGGGGGACGATTTTGCGTACAACCGATGGCGGCAAACTCTGGCTTGCATGTACCAGCAATACAGGTTACGACTTAGAATCTGTGTATTTCGTGGATTCTCAAAATGGCTGGGTTGTTGGCAAGTACGGTATTATCTTACATTCAGAAGACGGCGGCGACAGTTGGGAAACGCAAACCAGCGGCGTGTCAAACAATTTGTATGGCGTATGCTTCAAAAACACTAACGAAGGATGGATTGTCGGGGAAAACGGTGTAATTCTTGCGACAAAAGACGGCGGCGTAAATTGGACGCAGGAGGGAAGCGGCGTTGAGGATGACTTAGTTGACATCTGCTACGTTGCTGACAACGGACTATGGGCAATTGGCAGAAATATTATCATTCGCAAGAGATGAAAAAAATGAAATTTTTCTTGACATTCACATCCTAAAAATGTTATCATCTGACATAATTTGTGTCGTAAAAGCTGGCGAATTTTTTAGGTGCGGATAACTTGATGCAATTCAAATAACATTCGGGTGCCCTTTGAGGGTAAAAGGGAAGTACGGTGTAAATCCGTCACTGCCCCGCAACTGTAAGCGACGTTTTTAAGTTCTCTGAGATAGTCACTGGCGTGTGATGAGCTCACCTTTCTGTGTTTTGATTTCACTTCCGCAAAACAAAACTCAGAACGCGCTGGGAAGGCTTGAGAACAAGTCGTAAGTCAGGAAACCTGCCTGAATGAGATTCACATATAGCACCTTCGGGGGAAGGGCGTGAATGGAGTTCTTTCCTTTTTCTTCTTTTTTGTAACATCCATTCTTCTGACCTCGAATTGCCTTTGTAATTGATATTATAGTTTTCCTCACAACTTGATATAAATCAGGGATGAAGTTATGCTCACATCGTGAAACGTGATGAGTAGATGAGTGATTTATCAATCACTTATCACGTTTCACTCATCACTTATCCAGTTATGGGGAAGACTATATCCATGCGCGACATCTCAATACAATTAATTTTTATCCACCGGAGTTAAAAATATGATAGACAGAACAGGATTATTGATGGTGTATACGGGAAACGGCAAGGGCAAAACAACTGCGGCATTAGGAACGCTCATGCGCGCGTACGGCAAGGACATGAAGGTTATCATGCTGCAATTTATCAAAGGAAAAGGTATGCGCTTAGGTGAGCACGTAGCCGCAGAACGGATAGGCGTGGAAATTATACCGTTGGGCGATGGATTCACGTGGCAGTTCAAAGAACAAAAAAAAGACCGGCAAATGGCGTTAGAATGCTGGGCTGTCTGCGTAGACAAAATACTGAACGGAGACTATGACATTGTGATTCTGGATGAGTTGACTTATGCGCTAAAGTATGGTTGGCTTTCCGTCAGCGAAGTTCTTGATGTTCTGGAAATACGCCCTGAACGGATGCACATTGTGGTGACAGGCAGAGATGCCCCGCCAGAATTAGTCGCCGCGGCGGATATGGTCACGGAAATGATAGAAGTAAAGCATCATTTTAAGAAGGGCGTTGCAGGGCAGAAGGGAATTGAATTTTAATGGATTGTTGATTGTCGATTGAAAAACAAATTAATTTGACTTTGGTAAATAGAAACGTAGCCCAAGATTCTATCTTGGTTCTTAGTGATTTACCGACAATCTACCAACTTAGAAAGTTGGGCTACAATTGGATCGATTTTTAATTTACCAAAGTCATATTAAATCAACAATCAACAATCAACAATCATCAATCCCAGGAGGAATACAGAAAGTGTACATTCAAAAAATTTTGTCTTTATTTATTCTGATTACTATTTTCATTAATATTCAATCTGAGTTCACAAGTTTGCAAAGCAAACCTGTATTCGCTACGGGTAATGGCGATTACGGAAATATCACCGGTGTGGTAGTCGATGCGGAGACGAAGCAACCGATAGTTGATGCTCAAGTAAAAATTGTAAAAACTGAATTAGTTACTTTTTCTGACGAGAAGGGAGAGTTTTCCTTCACGAACGTGCCGGGTGGTATCCATGAAATTAATGTGAGTATGCCCGGTTATAGCGATGAGGTGAGGAATATACAGATAATATCTGGAAGAACGGTGGAGATACTTTTTCAACTCAAACGCTTTGTGGTTAGTCTGGATGAAATCATTGTCAGCGCGACGAGAATGCCTTCCTCTTTGGATATGGTACCTGCCTTCGCATCTGTAATTTCACAAAAACAGATTATTTCAAGCACTGCTTCTGACCTTGGGGAATTGCTGGAAACATCAGGCTTTTTGCAGATACACGATTATGGAATCGGTTCATTATCGACTGTATCAATGCGTGGTTCATCTTCGGCACAAGTATTGGTATTGGTAGATGGAGAGAGGCTTAATGATTCTCTAAACGGCGGTGCGGATTTCGACAACATTCCTCTCAACGTTATAGACCGCGTTGAGATTGTTCGTGGAGGACAATCCGCGCTCTATGGTGCCGATGCGATGGGTGGAATTATCAATATTGTTACAAAGCGACCCTTCGCTATGCTCAAGGGCAAGCCTGGCAGAAATTTTATACGAAGTTGGGGGCAAGTCGGTTCCTTCAGCTCCTTGGAATGGGGGACAGAAGTTGGAAGAAAGTTCGGTGGATTGTCTGGGTTTGTCTCATTTTCACAGAGCAAAAGCGATGGTGATTTTCAGTTTACGGATAAATGGAATAGAATAAAAATCAGGGAAAACGCTCAATTTTCAAAATGGAATATCTTTGCAAATCTTGACTGGCGTCCGTCGGAATCCGCTTATCTCAAATTATCCACAGAACATTACTACGCTGATAAAGGTGACCCAGGACCGATTGGACAATATAGTCCTGAAGCCTTTAAAGAGGATGAAAATAGCTGCCTTAGGATGAATTATGAACATCAGTTGCGGACGAATGTTCTGGGCCAGTTAACTCTTTATGGGCGAGATTCATCTCTGCATTATGTTAATCCTGGGATATACAATACCGACGACACGCATGGGACAAAAACGATTGGAGGGGAGTTTCAGACGCAGATTCAAACTTTTTCTTTTCCGAAAAGAAAAAGTTTGAACAAAAAGAAAAGAAGAGGAATATTTCATTTGGGAGAATCTTCTCCATTGACGTTAGGGCTTTCACTGAAAAAAGAGGATGTTTCCAGCACCACGCTAAGTGAACGACATCGTAATTCAATAAGCGGATATGCGCAAAAGGAATTGTCTATCGGCATAAGTGATAATGCTCTCAAACTCAACAAGATAGTTTTGTTTCCTGCTCTACGCTGGGATGATTACACAGATTTCGACGCTGGCATTAGCCCCAAGTTCGGTTTTCTAACCAGATTTTTTAGAAACGGAAATCTTACCGCCAAGGGTAGCGTTGGCAAGTCATATCGAGCGCCGACGATGAATGACCTATACTGGCCGGAGGATGCCTTCGCAAAAGGTAATCCATCTCTTAAGCCGGAACGTTCTGTCGATTTCGAATCAGGGCTGTCCTTCGACCTCTCCCAAATCAAAGCGTTTCCTATTCGGAGCAGCATGGTTTATTTTCAGAATCATTTTCAAGACCGCATTTTGTGGAGCCCAGGCATAGGTGGGAAATGGGCGCCTGAGAATCTGTCGGAGGCGAATATTCGCGGGGTTGAAGCAGAAGCAAGTTTACGGATATCTCGAATATCAGGGTCTGCCTTGGATTTGAGCGCGGACTATACCTTCCTGAAAGCGGAAGATAGTTTGGGAAGGCAATTACTGCACCAGCCTAAACACTCTGGAAACTATGGCATTCGCATAAGCGCTGAGAATATCTGGATGCAATTTGAAGGACAGTACAAAGGTAGAAGGTACTATACTCGCGAAAATACAAAATGGCTGGAACCTTTTGTAATACATAACATCAAACTCGGATTTGAAAAAATTATAGGCACAACTAAATTAGGCGTTATTTTAGAGTTAAAAAACGCATTTGATGTTAGCTATCAACTGATAGCGGATTATCCGTTGCCAGGAAGGCAGTGGAGATGTAAAGTTTCTATTGCTTTCTAATGCAGGCCATCAAATTAGATTGTCAATTGACGATTGATGATTCAATCAACAATCGACAATCTACAATCAACAATCAAATAGGAGGATTCAGAAAATGCGAAAATTTTTCAGTTTCGCGACTTCACTTATCATTATTGGGCTACTGACTTTCTTCATCGGTTGCGCTGAAGAGGAGAAAGCCAGTGAGATGGAAATTGCCAGCGCCGCTTATGTTGTGAATGGCGCGGCGCAGACAATTTCCGTATTCGATATAGAAAAAAGCGCGTTTCTCAGCGACGTATCTATTCCCTCGGGCAAATGGCCAGCGGACATAAAAATTCGAGGAGATTTTGCCTACGTCGTCAATACTGGCGACAATAACGTTCAGATTATCGACCTTGCAAGCAACACAACTGCTGGCATGATTGATATTGGAGATGGAACCGCGCCGGAGAAGATTGCTTTCGCAAGTGACACCAAAGCCTATGTATCCAGTAATTGGACGCAATCTGTAAAGGTCGTAGACTTATCTAGCAAAACTGTTGTCAAGAGTATTAACGTCGGAGTTGCACCGTGGGGCGTAGCTTTCGCTAATGGCAAAGTTTACGTTTGCAATACCGGGGTGGTCTACGGCGACGTAACTACCTATGGTCAAGGTACCGTATCCGTTATTGACACCGCGACCGACAACGTTCTCAAAACTATCAATGTTGAAACAAATCCAACCGATGTTGTTGCGGATAGCAACGGTAACGTTTTGGTCTTATGTACTGGCAATTATGCTGATATTACCGGCAAAATCGTGGTCATTGATTCTCAAACAGATAGTGCTGGCGCGCCTGTCGACCTAAGCACGACACCTTCAGGAATCACTATCACTAAAAATGGAATAGCTTATATCACGTTCTTCGGTGGACTGCTCTCCTTCGATATAGCTGCTGCAGGCGCACTCTTGCATGATGCCTCCAGCGCATTGACAGATTTTGCAGGAGGGGCAGGATTGGCTGCGGACGCCGCGGGAAATGTCTATATTACTGTTCCAGATTGGACTGGCGGCGGCAAGGATAAATTGCTGGTAATGGATGTTTCTGAAAAACTTATCGGTACCTACCCCGCTGGGGGAGGCGCAAGCATGGTTGCTATTAAGCCATAATACCAGAATTTCGTTTTAGTCCCCAAGACTTCCGAAGTCTCAAAGACTTCGGAAGTCTGACAATATTATCTTTTTCCTCAATGTTTCTTTCGATGAGATTCGTTGGTAACCAAAATTTCCGTTAAGATTCTCCTATCGGGTATTGACATGGGATGATTTTTCTGTTATACTTCTTCTGAGAGAGCTTTTCTGAAATAAAGGAGGGATTTTATCCATGCAAACTTCAAGACGCACTTTTGAAACCCGTGGTCCTGTCTCCAAAGACAGAAACTATGTCGTTTCGCGCACCTCTGAGATTGCTGATTTGGTTGAACGCATCAAAAGGGGGCGATATATTGTCATCTTTGCCCCACGTCAGACGGGAAAGACAACGTTTTTCCGTTGGGCATTAGATGCGCTGACGGCGGAGGACCCCACCTATTTTCCGATTCAGCTTGATTTTCAAACCTTCAGCAATGTCAGCGTTGAAGTGTTCTATGATGGCTTACGACGCGAAATTCATGAAGAGATTATCTGGGAATTCCAACAGCGGAAGTCCACCATTGATGAGGAGTTTCAACAGTTCTTAAAAAACTATCCGCTGAAGGGCCATTCTTCATTTCAACCGTTTCTGAAAGAACTTGCCTCACATCTTGGAAATCGGAAGGTCGCAATCATTATTGATGAGTTCGATGGCATTCCAAGAGAGGCGTTGAGCGATTTTTTGTATACCCTTCGCAAAATCTACCTCTCAAGGGATGTGAATCGCTGTCCATACAGCGTTGGAATTGTTGGTGTCAAAAGCATCACACAACTGAATTATGATAGAAGTATTTCCCCATTTAATATTCAAGACGAGTTTGCGCTCAAAAACTTTACCTTAGAACAAGTGCGTGACCTTTTAGGACAATACACCGATGAGGTGGGGCAAGCCTTTGCGCCTGAAGTGATTGAGAGTATCCACAAACAAACAGCGGGTCAGCCCTGCCTCGTCAATCGTATAGCCCAAATTCTAACGGAGGAGATGGACATCCCGCTTTCGGAAACCATCACCTTTGAGCACTTTGAAGTTGCTCACAAACAAATTCTTAACGAACGGAACGTTCATATCTCGCACCTGACGACCAATATCCGTCGAGATGCGAGATTTGAAAGCCTGTTGATGCGCATTATTCTCAAGGAAGAGGCAGTTCCGTTTAACCTGGATAATCAGATTATCAGTGAACTATTTACTTATGGTGTGTTTGTTCCAGATTCAGATGGAAATTGTCGGATTCAGAACCCGATTTACCAGTATCGAATCATGCGAACTTTCCAGCCCCTTTTCAATGGTTTGGAAGACGAATATCTTCCCGAAGACACCGACGCAGGGTTTCTTGATTACTTGACTTCTGATGGAAACATCGATATGCGAAAGTTACTTGACAACTTCCGTGATTTCATCGCTCGCGCAGGCTATCGGATTTTAGAAGTGCCTGAAACGCCTCAAGAGTTCGTCGGGCAGTACCTGTTGTTTGCTTATCTCGACCAGTTTGTGCGGCAGGTTCGTGGCTTCATGTATGTCGAAGTCCGCACGGGACGAGGACAGATGGATTTGATTATCTTGCGCAATGGAAAGAAATACATCATAGAAACAAAGGTCTGGGGCGGCAAAAGCCTCTACCAGGCGGGCAAAAGTCAACTTGCCGCCTATCTCAAATCAGAAGACGCAAAGGAAGGATACTATGTCGTATTCGACCATCGCCGGAAACCCGAAGCGCGAGTTGAGGAGGAGATTATCGATGGGAAAGCGATTATGAGCTACTGTATTGCTGTTTTACAAGAAAGGCCGTCTCATGTCGCATTTTAGACTTCCTGGGTCTGAACCTTGCCCAACTTGCGATAGATTCTCTGGCAGGTTTCAAATTTTCTCAAAAATTAGTTGACAAAGTGAAACGTGAAACGTGATTAAATCATTATCAATTATCACGTTTCACGTTTCACCCATCACGTATTGAAATGTAAACTATTTTCTGAAACATGCCCACTTTAGACACTTTAGGCACTTTTTACACATCTAAATCTCAATCGCCACCCGTGCATCAATAGCGATTGCGCCTTTTCCTGCTTCCATGACGCGCAGTGGATTGATGTCCAATTCAATAATCTGCGGAAAATCTGTTACTAATTGTGAGAGCCGCAGAATGGCTTCAACTACGGCGTCAATATCTGCAGACGGTTCACCGCGCACGCCTCTAAGTAAGGGAAATGAACGAATTTCCTGAATCATCTCCAAAGCAGACGTTTTATCGATTGGAGCTAAATGGAACGAAACATCTTTGAGCACTTCTACATAGATGCCGCCGAGACCGAACATTATCAGTGGGCCAAAGTCTGGGTCTTTGGTCATACCAAGAATAACTTCTTTTCCAGGCGGCGCTTGTTCATGAATTGTTACCCCCAGGATTAAAGCACCCGGCATCAGGCGTTTAGCGTTCACCATCACTTCATCAAAAGCTTCGGCAACCGCATTCCTATTTTCAAGTCCCAAACGCACGCCGCCGATATCGGATTTGTGTAGAATATCGGGAGATGCGATTTTCATGACCACAGGATAGCCGAATTGTTCGGCAAAAGCAACCGCTTCATCGGAAGTGTCCGCTAAACCACTCTTCGGAACCGAAAATCCATACGCGGCAATAACATCCATCGGACTTGCGCCGCTCAGATGAGATTGTCCTGTCGCTTTAGCTTTTTCTAAAATACCAGCAACGGTATTCGTGGATACATCGAAACTGGCAAATTCTGGTTGCGACTGTTCTCTCCATGTTCGGTAACGCGCCATCGTCTCTAAAGCCTTAATTGCTCGTTCCGGTGAATAGTAATTCGGCACTTGCTCTTCCGCCAAAACCCGTATGCCGCTCTCAACTCGATAGCCTCCCATTAATGAAGTCGCAATAGTTTTTTCACTTATCATAGATACACTTGCAACCTCGTGAGCCGTCGTTTCTATTTCTGTCATTGCTTGAGGTGTGAGAATAACCAAAATCATATCAACATTGGCATCCGTTGCGACAGCTTCTAAGGCGACTTTGTACCTATCCGCTTGAGCATCCCCAATTACATCGACAGGATTATACAGCGCAGCAGTTTTGGGCAATTGGTCGCGCATTTTCTCAATCGTTGCCGTCGTAAAAGTTGCCATGCTTAAACTCGACCGTTCACACGCATCTGCTGCAATAATACCCGGGCCGCCGGCGTTGGTAATAATTGCCAGCCGAGAACCCTTCGGCAATGGTTGATAAGCAAAGGCTATAGCAGCGTCAAATAGTTCTTCAAAGCTCCCTGCACGAATCACACCGCACTTTTTAAAAGCAGCGTGGAAAGCGTTTTCAGAGCCTGCTAAAGCGCCTGTATGGGAAGATGCCGCTCGCGCTCCAGCGCCGGTGACACCTGATTTGAATATCAGCACAGGCTTTTTCACCGCCGCCGCGTAGGCGGCTGAAAGAAACGCTGCTCCATCTTTGACGCCTTCAATGTAACCTAAAATTACAGCAGTATCATCATCTTCAGCCAAAAATGTCAATAACTCAGATTCACTCAAATCCATTTTGTTGCCGAGACTGATAAATTGAGAGAAACCAATTTCAGCTTCGCGCGCCCAATCCATTACAGCAGTACAAAGAGCTCCTGATTGCGAAAAAAAACCGATATTACCTCTTTTAGGCATGTCAGCAGCAAAAGAAGCATTGAGATTGGTGAGAGTGTTTATCAATCCTAAGCAATTCGGCCCAAGCACTCGTATACCAAATCTCCGGGCAATTTCAGCGATTTCTCTTTCCAATCTCGAGCCCTCGACACCTGCTTCTTTAAACCCCGCGGATATGATAATAGCGGCGTCAATTCCTTTTTCGCCGCATTCAGCAATAACTTTAGGCACAACAGGAGCCGGCACAATAATGACAGCAAGGTCGATTGAGCCATTCACATCCATGACAGTGGAATATGCTTTTAAATCTAAAATCTCTGTAGCGCGCGGATTGATGGGATAAATCTCTCCGCCGAAACCGTATCGTTTGAGGTTCCTGACTACTACGTTTCCCACTTTCCCAGGTTCCCTTGAAGCGCCAATGACTGCAACAGATTTGGGTCTGAAGAAATGTTCTAACATTGTAACTCCTACTCAACTAATTGATGGATTTTCCTCATAGAGATTATAACATAATTACGCATAATGATGAGATGTTTTTTCGCTCTTCGATATCGAGTGTGTTCACTTCGTTCAGCAGTTTGCTTCGCAAACCGCTTCGCTCAACCTCTCGTGAGGGCGGGTGTCATTGCCAGCCTATGTCAGGGTTAGGGGGTTTATACATGCTGTCATAGATTAGCACGGAGAATGGCTTTCTTATGTTTGTAAAACGCTTTGTGAAATTCAAGATGGTTATGCTCACAACGGTATCAGTCTTAGTGCTATAATGGACAAAGACATCCTTTTCATATTCATCAGCTATAGTTTCTTGAGGTGTTTGGAAGGAAACTTCAAGCATATCTGCCTCTTCATCGTAGTAAAACGTTATCTTTTCAGCCATTTCAATTCTCCTTCTTTTCTGATATATCTTATGGGAAATGCTGTTGCTACGAAATTGTTATGCGCCTTAATAACTGCAACGAAAAGATAGCCCCTGCTGATGATTTCCGGACATAGTCGATAATAACGCAATTCACTTTCAGGTTCGAGTTCCTGAATAACATTAGGCTCTATCAAAGTTAATCTTACCATGTCTAAATTGTCAGCCAATTCCGGATGTTGGTCAATTATGTGCATCCACCGTTCTTCCGTTAAAACAATTATATTTCCCAGCGGGTCAATTACTTCAAAAATAACGGACATTTTTCATAACTCCATGTTGTCAATGACTTACTCATCCATTTTTGGTATGGGAACAATAACAGGATAGATGCTTTGAATTCGCTCTTATTTACCCTGGTCTTTAGTAGCAATTATATCAAAATTTTAATCTATCAAGATTTTTGGAAGAATCCAGGAGAATCTGTGTAAGGCCTGATTTAGGTTATTACAACTTCTTCTCAAAACGTTTCAGCAACAACGAGTTTGTCACGACAGACACAGAAGAAAGCGCCATGGCAAGCCCTGCGTATTCCGGTTTGAGAAATACGCCCCAGTGGGACAAAACGCCAGCGGCTATGGGTATGCCCGCGCTATTGTAAAATAACGCCCAGAACAGGTTTTGTTTTACTTTACGCAGGGTTTGCTTGCCTAATCGGATGGCGCGTTCGACATCCATCAGGTCATTTTTGACCAGGACGATTTCGCCGGCTTCTTTGGCTACATCTGTACCTGCGCCGATGGCTATGCCGATGTCAGCTTGAGCTAACGCGGGCGCGTCGTTGATGCCATCGCCGACCATCCCGACCATCAATTGTTGGTCTTGATATTCTTTGACGACGCGGACTTTCTCTTCGGGCAAAACTTCGGCTTGTATATCGTCAACGCCGACTTGATTTCCCACGGATTCAGCCACTCGCCGGTTATCGCCTGTAATCATGAATGTTTTCAAGCCCAATTCTTTAAACTTTGCTATGGCGTTTCGGGAATTTGCTTTTACGATATCCGCCTGTGCTATCAAGCCTATCAATGCTTCATTGAGAGACACATACATCGTTGTTTTGCCTTCTGATGTCAAAGCGTTCACCGCTTCTTGAACTGAGGAGATATCTGTATTTGCTCTGTTCATCAACTTATTGTTTCCGACGCGCAGGACTTTGCCGTCTACCGTACAGGTGATACCGTATCCCTCGCGCTCACTGTAGTCGCTGACCGGTTCCGGCGAGACACCTTCGGATTTTGCTTTCTGTACAATTGCTTGCGCTAATGGATGATTAGATGCGCTCTCCGCCGTCGCCGCTAATTTTAGTAGTTGCTTTTCGTCGATGGCACCTAATAGAACGATATCTGTTACCTGAAACCGCCCTTCGGTTATTGTTCCGGTTTTGTCAAGGATAATGGCGTCCAGCTTTGAGATATTTTCCAGCACAGAAGCGCGTTTAATCAAGATACCGTTCCTCAATCCGATACCGCTGCCGACCATGATTGCAGTGGGCGTAGCAAGCCCCAGTGCGCAGGGACAAGCAATCACCAATACTGCGACGGCGAAGGTAAAGGCGCGGATGAATTCATTGGGCGAAAATACAAAGTACCACAAAAGGAAGCAGATAATCGAAATTGCTACTACTGCTGGAACGAAGTAGTTGGAAATTGTATCCGCTAAACGTTGAATCGGCGCTTTGTCCGTTTGAGCTTCTTCGACCATTTTGACTATCTGAGCCAACATCGTATCTTCGCCAACTTTTGTCGCCTTTGCCTTCAATGCTCCTGACTTGTTGATGGTTGCTCCCGTAACTTCATCGCCAGGTTGTTTTTGTACAGGCATTGATTCACCTGTGACCATCGATTCATCGACGCTCGATTCACCTTCGACGACTTCGCCATCCACAGGAATTTTCTCGCCAGGCCGAATCACCATGATGTCGCCCACTTTTACATCGGAAGCCGCGATTTCTCGTTCTTCGCCATCAATGAGAATCCGGGCTTTATCAGCTTGCAACTCCAAAAGTTTTTGCAACGCTTCGCTCGCTTTCCCTTTCGCCCGCGCTTCTAAATACTTCCCAAATCGGATAAAGGTTATCAGCAACGCCGATGTTTCAAAGAACACATGCCCGCTTATACCGAATAAGTTGAACGCAGACAGAACGCTGTACAGATAAGCCGCCGACGTGCCCAAAGCGACCAGCACATCCATGTTGGCGGAAAAGTTTTTCAGAGAATGATACGAACCACGATAGAAAGTCAGACCTGCGGTGAATTGGACAATTGTCCCAAACGCAAACATCACGTAAATTCCTACAGGTTCAGCAAATGGCTTGTACATTTGTATCAGGATAGGGATTGAAAGAGTGGCACTAAAAATAAACCAGTTGCGTTGGCTTCTGAATGCTTCCTCCTTTTCGGCTCTTCGGCGCGCTTCCTCTTCAATACTTGCTGAATATCCTAAGTCCTTGACTTTGGCGATGATGTCATCCTGGCTCAATACAGACTGGTCAAACTCAGCCGTCAATTTTTCAGTGGCAAAATTGACCGATGCTAACTTGACGCCTTCCAACTTGCCGATTCCTTTTTCAATGGTATGAGCGCAATTCACACACGTCATCCCACGAAGTTTAAAAGTTTGCTTGGTTATCTCCCCTTTATTAACGATGTTTCCTTCCATTCTTCCATCCTTTCTAATGTTTACTGCACGCTAAGTTTCTTAAACGCTTGGTGTGAATTAAGGCGCAACAATCCCGTAGGGTGGGCGATGCCCCATGCGCGTCAAGTTAAGGTAAATCACATAGGCATAATGCCATTCCTCCCCCTTGATGGGGGAGGCCAGGTGGGGGTGAAATTAAAATACAATCCTATTTTCACCCTCCCCTAGCCCCTCCC